>OHQM01000874.1_pt1 | contig 14395 bp, 12 predicted proteins | sample 1577941 | NCBI WGS metagenome assembly OHQM01 (sample SAMEA3879604, study PRJEB24766) | human gut metagenome | biome: human-associated habitat; feature: feces | place: USA | collected 1985/1987
GGCCGCGGATATCGAATTTACCGACTCGCTGACGCTCGACCTGGGCGGCGTGACGGCGCAGATCTTCCACATCGACTCGCCGCACACCTTTGACGCCGTGTGCGTCCTTGTGCCCGAGGAAAAGGTCCTGTTCCTCGGCGACGCCATATACGGCGACTATCAGCACGACTGGGTGATGAACGAGCCTAAGCTCCGCGCCATGATAGCGCTGGTGGAGTCCACGGACTGCGACTGGTGCGTAGCCGGGCACGCCAAGCCCCACAGCAAGCAGACCATGCTGCGGCATCTGACGCGCAAGCTGGAGAAATAGAAAGCCCGGATGCGGAGGTGTCCTCCGCATCCGGGCTTTTTTACCGGTGAGCCGTGTTTGCGGGTACGGTCACAGGTGCTTGTACTGCGGGCAGAAGTCCGGCCTGGAGACGGAGATCTTCTCGTCGAAGAAGCTCTGGATCTCCTCCTCGCTGTAGCCGTAGCTGGTGAGGACGTCCATGGTGTCCTCGCCGGGGACGCCGCCGTGGGTAGTCTCGGGCAGGCCGGCCTCGTGGAAGTGGATCGGGGAGCGCGGAATGCGGACAGTGCTGCCGCTGCGCGGATAGCTGATCTCCTGCATGAGCTCGGCCTCGAAAGCAACGTCGTCCTGGGCGACCTCGCGGTAGCTCTGGCAGACGTCGTGGGGGATGTCGCAGTCGCTGAGGATGGCGTCGACCTCGTCGTAGTTCTTGGTCGCGATCCAGCGCTCCATCTCCTCGGAGAGCTTACGGCCGTTCATGTAGGCGTCGATCATGCCGGGGTAGTTGGTGTACCAGGACTCGTCCCAGCCGGCGCGGTGCACGAACTTCTCCCAAGGCCAGCCGTTGCCGCAGATGGTGACCCAGTGGCCGTCGGCGCACTTGTAGATGTTGTACAGCGGGGAGAAGGTGTCCATCGGATCCTTCGGCCAGGGAACGTTGTAGGGCTCCTGAGCGGTGATTATCGGGAACGCGCCCGCCCAGATGCCGGCGCCGTAGAGGTTGGCGGTGACCATGTCGCCGAGGCCGGTGCGCAGCTTGTTGATGTAAGCGGCCATGACGCCCATGGCGAGGTAGCAGCCGGTGGGCAGGTCGCCCTGGCCGGCGAAGGGCATGTAGGGCTTGGTGCCCTCACGCTCGGCGGCGAAGTGCACGCCGGCGCGGCTGACGTAAGCAACGGAGTCGAAGCCGCCGCGGTCGGAGTAGGGTCCCTTGGTGCCGTATCCGGTCACGTTGGCGTAGATGAGGCCGGGGTACTCCTTGTGGAGGGATTCCCAGTCCAGGCCGAGGCGCTGCATGTTCGCCTGACGCAGGTGGCAGACGAAGACGTCGGCGGTCTCGAGCAGCTTCTTCAGGATGGCAATACCCTCAGGCCTGCGGGTGTCGAGCGCAAGCTGCTTCTTGTTGCCGTTGACAAGGTCGTACAGAGGCAGGTCGCCGTTCTTTATTCCCATGGCGTTCTTGCCGAGGTCGCGGGTCTTGTCGTCACCAACGAGGGCCTCGATACGGATAACGTCAGCGCCGTACTCGGCCAGTATCTTGGCACAGGTGGAGCCGGCAACGAAGCTGGCCATGTCTATGACTTTCATTCCCTTGAGAAGTTCGAGTTTTGCCATGCTCTTTAATAGCTCCTTTTCTATGTATTGTTTCACGATTATACGACCCGGAGGTATTGTGTACGCTCTGTCCAAGTCGCCTTTGTCGTTATATTAACATTTTTTCAAGGCTCAACTGGGTCGTTTCTCTTTTATTCTCCGCAGTTTTATAGGCACATTTTACTCAGATTACTATTATTTTTGAATCCGCCTTTGTGCTCCGCAACAGTCCCACGGCTGCGGGACCCCGTTCAAAATTTTTTCGCTTAACATTTGTGTAACATTTAACTTGTTTTTCATGTAACAACTCGCTGATATTATAATACTCGCAAGAGACAGTTTCATCTTTTTCATTTTGTCCTCATTCCATAAAGAAACCGCCCCGGATGTCGCACCGGGGCGGTTTTCTTGCGTTTATTGGGCCTCGAGTACGTCCGCAAGCTCTGCGACGTCCGCCATGACCCAGCCTGGCTTGGTTTCGCTCTCCGCCAGTATCTCCGGCGTAGTCTCGCCGCTCATCACCAGCACCGACTGCGCGCCCGCGTTCACCGCAACCGCAATGTCCGTGTACAGCCGGTCGCCCACACAGCAGATCTCCGCGTTGGGCACGCCAGTAAATCCCGAAATTATGTCAACCATACTCCGGTTCGGTTTGCCTATGTAGAAGGGCTTTGCCCCCGAGGCGGCGGTGAGCAGGGCGCAGATGCTGCCGCAGTCGGGCAGGACCTCGCCGGCGGGCATGGGGCAGACCCAGTCCGGATTCGCGGCGACGAAGGCAGCGCCGCGCCTCAGAAAGTGGACGGCCCTGTCCAGCTTCTCATAGGTCAGCGTCGTGTCGAAGCCGACGCAGACGACGCCCGCGTCATCGCCTTCGGCGAAAGGTACGCCATAGCTGCGCAGCTCGTCCAAAAAGGCTGGGGTCCCGACGGGATAGACCGGGACGCCGGGGTATTTCTCCATGAGGTACATTCCCGTGGCCATGCCGGAGGTGAAGACGTTCTCCATCTCGCAGGGGAAGCCGAGGCCGCGGAGCCGGTTTACATAATCTACGCCCGCGCGGGAGGAATTGTTGGTCAGATAGATGTAGCGCCGTCCGGTGTTTTCAAGGGTGCGGATGAAGTCCACGGCGCCGGGGAATACCTCGTCCCCGAGGTAGAGTGTACCGTCCATGTCAAGCAGGAATAGGCGGCAGGCTTTGAGTGCGTTGTAATTCAAGTGATGTTGTCCTCCTCGTTATTGTCGCGCAGGTCTTCGGGCAGGAGGGCCATGAGCTCCTCGCGCCCGGGGCTTTCAAGGGCGGCTATGCGGTCGGCCTGACGGGACACGGCGTCCTCAAAGAGGTTGCGCACGGTGCGTCCGTTGCCGAAGTTTTCATCCCGCTCTTCGTAGAGCCTCTCAAAGAGCTCCCCGGCAGCCTTTTCGGTCTCAGGCGGGAGGGAGTAGCCGTTTTTCTCGCACTGGAGGCGGAACATGGCCATGAGCTCCGGCCCGTTGTAGTCGGGGAAGCGGATGTATTTGTTGAACCGCGACTCCAGGCCGGGGTTCGAGTGGATAAAGTTCTCCATCGGCCCGTCGTATCCCGCGACGATGACGACTAGCTCGTCACGATGGTCCTCCATGGCCTTGAGCAGCGTCTCGATGGCCTCGCGGCCGAAGTCGTTCTCACCGCCGGAGGCGAGGGAGTAGGCCTCGTCTATGAACAGGACGCCGCCGATGGCTTTTTTAATGACCTCGCTGGTTCTGAGCGCGGTCTGGCCGACGTAGCCTGCAACGAGGCCGGAGCGGTCCACCTCCACGAGCTGTCCCTGCCTGAGCGCGCCGACGGCGGCGTAGAGCCCGGCGAGAAGCCGCGCGACGGTGGTTTTGCCTGTGCCGGGGTTGCCGGTGAAGACCATGTGCAGGCTCATGGGCGCGGAGGGCAGGCCGGCGGCCTCGCGCAGCTTGCGGACTTTGATGAGGTTCACGAGACTTCGCACCTCGCGCTTGACGCTCTCAAGGCCGATGAGCGAATCGAGCTCGGCCATGAGCTTGTCAAAGTCGGGCTTTTCTGCGGCCTTTTCTTCAGTCTCTGCCTTGGGCACGGCTTTGGCGGCCTCGCCGGAGGGCTGCCCGCCCTCTGATACGGGGTGCTTTTCGATGAAGGAGGGCTCGCCGCTCGTGACGAAGTCCTTGGCGTTGAGGGCGGGCTTCGAGGGCTTCACGCCAGCGGAGTCGCAGACGGCGCTGAGCCTGTCGGCGCAGTCTGTGATGAATTCGGCCTCAGCGTAGCTCACGTCGTCGTCCACGGCGGCCAGGTGGAGCAGGATATTCGTCACCATGCGGACGAAGACGCGGGAGCAGTCCCGCCCCTCGCGCGCGTCCCGCTCTGCCAGGCTCCAGAAGAACATTGGCGGCAGGACTTCGCCTGAGCGGCAGACTTCGCCCGTGAGCTCCCAAAGCAGGCGCGTGCCCTTGGAGCGGCCCTTGGAGTAGAGCTGGTTTATTGCGTCCACCTGTGCCTGGGTGACGGAGCCGGCCCTGGCCCAGAGGGCGAGGGCGCAGCTTTGCATGAACCCGTCGAGCTCCCTGGCGGCGGCCCGGCCCGCGACGCGGTAAAAGGCCTCGGTGTTTTCAATGTATACCCTGTGCAGCTCCTCTGGAGAGCGTTTCCACGACGTGGGCATTTTTGCACCTCCTGCAAGATATCTCCGTTATTATATACCCAAAATACCACTCAGGCAAGCGGCGCGGCAACTTTTCCGCCCGCCTCGCGGCAAAACACACCATCGACAAAAGTAAGCTGCTGTGTTAAACTGGCAGGGAACAAAGCAGCCCCGCGCACGTCAGAAAAATGGGGGTGTATGCCATGCGCTTGCCGCTCAATTCCATCGCGCACCTGCTGACGGACGCTGTCTGTGCCGCAGCCGTTTTCGGGCCAATAGCGGCCTCGGGAGGGGACCTCTCCCTCTGCATAGTCATCTATAATTCCGCAGCCTTTCTGACCCAGTGTCTTGCAGGCCTGATGACGGATCTGCTGACCAGGCACGAGCGGCTGGCGGCTCTGGGGCTTGCCGTCTGCGTACTGGGCGCATATGCGCCCCTGCCCGGCTGGGCGGCGGCCCTCATCATCGGCCTGGGCAACTGCCTCTTCCATGTGGCGGCGGGTACGGTGACGCTCAAGGAGAGCCGGAGCGCCGGACCGCTGGGCATTTTCGTCGCGCCAGGGGCTTTGGGCCTTGCGGCGGGCACGCTCTGGCCCTGGTTACTGCCCTGGTTCTGCGCCGCGGCGCTCATTGCCGTCGCGGCCATGCTCGTCTCGGGCAGGGGGGAGGCGGCCTTCGTGCGGCCCGCGCCCGCGCGCGTGCCCTGGGGCGCCGTTGCGGCCCTGACCCTCGCCGTTGCCGTGCGGGCCATAGGCGGCTGCGCCGCGGACTTCCCCTGGAAGACCGGCGCGGGCCTTTCGTTCCTAACCGCCATATTCGTCTTCGCGGGCAAGAGCCTCGGCGGATACGCCTGCGACAGGCTCGGCCCCACGCGCACGGCGCTGGCCTCTGTTCCCGCCGCCGCGCTGCTGACGGCCTTCTGCGCAGCCTGGGCCGCGCCCGCGCTGGCGGGCCAGCTGCTGCTGAACCTCAGCATGCCGGTGACGCTCTGGCTCATCTACAGGGCCATGCCGGACAGCCCGGGCTTTGCCTTCGGCCTGGCGGCCTCGGCCCTCTGGCCGGGCACCGTGGCCGGGATGCTCATAAACCTGAGCGGCGCCTGGAACAGCGCGCTCATCCTCGTCTCCTTTGCCGCGGGCCTTGCGGCGATAATATACGCTGAGAAGTCACTGAAGGAGGTCAGAACATGAAAAAGCTGAAAGCCGCCCTTGCGGCGCTTGCCGCAGCCATATGCCTTGCCGTCCCCGCCTTTGCGGACATAGTCGTCGAGCCGGAGCCGACGGCGGGGGAGAACCTGCTGCTCGTTCTCGGCCTGGCCGTGGTCGCCGTCGTGGCCGCCGTACTCATCGCGGCCTTCGTGAGGAGGCAGCGGCAGAAATGAGAAAGCTTGCCCGCACCCTGCCCCTCGTCCTCGTCTTTGCCCTGTGCCTCATGAGCTATGCCCTGGCGGACATAGCCACGGGCGCGACCTTCGGCGTGTTCATCGGTATACCGCTGCTCATAATTGCCGTGGCGGTCATAGTCGTCTCCGTCGCGGTGAAGGCCCTGCGCCGCAGGCGGGAAAAGGATGACGACAAATGAACCTTGAGCTGCTCCTGGCGGCGCTTTTGACCCTCGCGGTCGAGACGGCCTTCCTCGCTCTGACCTACCGGCGGGACGCGGCCTTCCTCGCCCTCTGCGCCGCCGCGAACGCCGCCACGAACCTCACGCTGAACCTCATCCTAGTCCTTCTGCCCGGCAGCGCGGCCGCCTGGGCTGTCTACCCGCTGGAGGCCGCCGTCGTCGCCGCAGAATACGCCGTCTACGCCTACGCCTGTGGCCGCTCGAAGAAGCTCTTCTGGCTCACGCTCGCCGCTAACGTCCTCAGCTATTGCCTCGGCCTCATCCTCTTCGGCCACGTCTGAGAAAGGAAGTACCCATGAAGAAACTGCTCTGCCTCATCCTCGCCGCGCTCATGCTCACGACCTGCGCCCTCGCCTACGGCGCCGGCACCGGCGAGGCCGTCTACACCAACCGCTGGAACCTGGCGTCCGGCTTCGTCTACGAGAACGCCTTCTCCTACGGCTCCACAGGCAGCCGGAACGAGACCTTCGTAGTCGAAAACGCGCCCGGCAGCTCCGTCTACCCCATAGTCCTCGCCTGCGATACCATCTACGGCGGCATGACCATCACGCAGATGATAGACTACGCCGAGGGCCTGGGCTACAACGTCGTTGGGGCGATAAACGCCGACTTCGGCTACTGGGAGACTCGCATCCCCTGCGGCATGGTCGTCGAGGACGGCGTCTACAAGTCCTCGCCCGAGGGCAACAGCGCCATAGGCTTCACGAACGGCAGAGCCTACGCCAGCTACAAGCCCGAGGTTTACATAACTTTCGAAAACCAGACCTCCGGCGGCTCCGTCACGACGACGCACCTGAACAAGACCCGCTCCGACAGCGGCGTGTACCTGTACAGCGAGTATTTCTCCACGGTTTCGACCCGCACCTCCAGCTCCGGCTGGTACGTGCGTTTCAAGGTACTCTCGGGTGAGATAACGCTCGACGGCACGGTGGAGCTGGAGGTCGCCGACATCATAACGGGCGAGACCAGCGTGACGATAGGGGAGGGCTACCTCATCCTCACGGCCTCGGACAAGGCGGGGCAGGAAGCCGCGCTGGCGAAGTTCTCGAAAGGCGACCGCGTGACGCTCTCGACGGAGTGCTCCGACAGCCAGCTGGCTCTCCAGGAATGGGTCTCCGGCAGCGGCAACATCATCGCAAAGGACGGACAGGTCTTCGACGAGGACCGGTGGGACAGCTCCATCACCGCTACTAACCCCCGCACCGCCATCGGCATCAAGAGCGACGGGACGGTGGTCTACCTCGTCATGGACGGGCGCACCACGGCCTCGAAGGGCAGCACCCTGCGCGAGCTGGCGGAGGATATGCTCTCCATGGGCTGCACCACCGTCGTGAACATGGACGGCGGCGGTTCCTCGACCCTTGCCCTGCGCATGCCGGGCAAGGAGGGCTTCACTATTTTGAACAAGCCCTCGGACGGCTCCCTGCGCTCCGTCTGCTCCTATATCCTCTTCGTGACCGACACCGCCCCCTCGGGCAGCGCGCGGAACCTCTACCTCACGCAGGACGGGGCCTATGTCCTCGCTGGCAGCAGCCTCACGCTGGGTTACGCCGCGACGGACAGCGCCATGCGCAGCGTGGAAACGCCCTCGTCGGTCACGGCCTCGGCCTCCCGCGGCAGCGTGAGCGGCGGAGTCTACACCGCCCCTGCCTCGGCGGGGACGGATAAGCTGACCCTCAGCTCCGGCACGGCCTCCGGCAGCGGCACCCTGCACGTCGTGACGAAGGCCGACAGCCTGAGCGTCACGGACGCCGAGAGCGGCACGGCCATCACGAGCGCCGTCCTTGAGCAGGGCGAGACCCTGAGTGTCGAGGTCGCCGCCAAGTACCTCCTGCGCGACGTGTACATGGATGACGGCTCCGTCACCTACTCTGTCGAGGGCAGTATAGGCACCGTGACGAAGGACGGCCTCTTCACCGCCACCGGCACGCCGGGGACGAAGGGCAAACTTCTCGTGAACGCCGCCGGCATAACGTCGGAGATCGAAATTGAGATCGAGAAGGAGTTCACGGACATCATCGGCCACTGGGCCGAGAGCTACGTCAAGGCGCTCTACAAGGATGGCATCGTCTCCGGCATCACGGAGACGCAGTTCGGGCCGGACCTGTCGATGAAGCGCTGCGACTTTGTGCTGATGCTCTACCGTGCGGCGGGCAGCCCCTCCGTGAGCGAGGGCGCGGGCTTCGCGGACGTGCCGGACAGCGCCTACTACGCCTCGGCCGTGGCCTGGGCCTACGCCAACGGCATCACCGAGGGCAAGGGCGAGGGCCTCTTCGCCCCGCAGGACACCCTGACGCGGCAGGAGGGCTTCACCTTCCTCTACCGCGCGCTCAAGACCCTGGGCGTGAGCTACACCGACGCGGACGCCTCGCTGCTCTCGCGCTTCCCGGACGCGGCCTCCGTGGCCTCCTGGGCGCAGACGCCGACGGCGACTCTCATTTCCCTCGGCATAGTGGACGGCTCCGACTCGGGCCTTGCCCCCGCCGGCAGCCTGACCAGGGCCCAGATGGCAAAGATGCTGCAAATGGCCCGTGAGATGTGAAAAAAAAACGCGCCCGCCGCCCCCATCGGGGCGGCGGGCATTTCTCATCTCTTGCCCTGCGCAAGTTTTGGTTTGTTCAGGAAGCTCAGTTTCGTCTCTGAAATGAGGACGGCGACGAAGATGAGCAGGAAACCGCAAATCGTCTTGAAATTGAGGCGCTCGTGATAAAAAATCACGGAGAGCAGCGTGCCGAAGACGGATTCAAGCGTCAGGATGATGGAAGCCGTCTGCGGCGAGGTGTACTTTTGGCCGATGGTCTGGAGGAGGAAACAGATGCCGGTGCAGATGAAGCACAGATAGGCGATGGACCACCAGGCCGAGGCGGGTACGCCCTGGGGAAAGGCCGAGACAAAGGGCGCCGTTATCCAGCACAGCAGCCCCGCCACGGCGAATTGCAGCATGGAGAGCAGCACAGGGCTGCGCCCCTCGACGGCCCGGGCCGTCAGGATAATGTGCAGCGCGTAGAAAAAGCCGCAGCAGATGGTCAGCCCGTCGCCCAGCCCCAGCGTCAGGCTCCCGTCCAGCGAGACAAGGGCCATGCCGCAGATGCAGATGAGCGCGGCGGCGAGGTTATAGGCGTCCGGCCGCTTCCTGGAGAAGAGCCACCACATGAAGGGGACGATAACGCAGTAGGTAGCGGTGAGGAAGGCGTTTTTCCCCGGCGTCGTGTGCTCAAGGCCGAAGGTCTGGAGCGTGTAGGCGGCGAAGAGCGCCGCGCCGAGGCCCAGGCCGCGCACGAGGTAGGCAGAGTCGAGCTTTTTGAGCTCCTTCGCACCAATGAGGGCCATGAGCAGCGCCGCTCCGGAAAAGCGGAAGGCCAGCACCCAGAGCGTAGGCACGGAGTCGAGCGTGGACTTGAGAATGATAAAGGACGAGCCCCAGATGAGCGTCGCCCCGAGCAGGGAGAGCCTGCCTATGTGTCTGGAATTGGACTCAGGCATTGCTCACTGCTCCTTTTTCATGTGCTGGGAGGCGGCGCGGAGCATGAGCTTCTTGACCCCGGCAGTGTCGAAGGTGATCTCGATGAGCGCATCGCCGCCCATGGGCGTTACTTTGGTTATCTCGCCCGCGCCGAAGGCGGTGTGGACGATGCGGTCGCCGAGGCCGAAGGCCGGGGCCGCCTTGGGCGCCGCGGCGGGGGGCGGGGGCGCGAAGCGGCTGCGCGGGGCCGGGATGTGGCCGCGCTGGCCGGGCCTGCGGGCTGCGCGATCCTGCCGCTCCTCGAAGCCGCCCTTTTTCTCGATGTCCTCCTCGGGAATTTCCTCGGTGAAGCGGGAGGGCAGGTTCATGGACGTGTGGCCGAAGATCATGCGCTGCCGCGCGCAGGTGAGGCAAAGCCGCTCCTTCGCCCGGGTGAGGGCAACGTAGCAGAGCCGGCGTTCCTCCTCCATCTCCTCAGGCTCGCCTATGCAGCGCGCGCCGGGGAAGAGCCCCTCCTCCATACCGACGATGAAGACCTCCGGGAACTCCAGGCCCTTGGCGCTGTGCATCGTCATCATGGTGGCGCAGTCCGTCTCGGCGTCGTAGCTGTCGAGGTCGGTGTAGAGGGCCACCTCGTCGAGGAAGCCGGCGAGCGAGGCGTCGCCCGTCTCCTTGATGTAGCCGAGGATGTTGGTTTTGAGCTCGTTGACGTTCTCAATGCGCGCGAGGGATTCGTCCCCGCCCTTCTCCTGGAGGGCGCGTATGTAGCCCGTCTGTTCGAGCACGGCGTCATAGAGCTCATCCACGGGCCGCGTCTCGGCCAGCTCCCGCAGGTAGGAGAGCATGTCGGTGAACTGTATGAGTTTTGCCGCCGCGCGCTTTAGCTCCTCGTATTCGTTGGCGTGCTTTATGACCTCGTAGAGGCTGCGTCCCTCACGGGCGGCCAGCTCCTGGGCCTGTTCTATGGTGCGCGCGCCGATGCCGCGGGCCGGGGTGTTTATGATACGTGACAGCCGCAGGTCGTCAGAAGGGGAGAGCAGCACGCAGAGGTAGGCCAGCATGTCCTTGATCTCCGCCCTGTCGAAGAAGCGCATGCCGCCCACGATGCGGTAGGGTATGCCGTTGCGCTTCATGGCAAACTCCAGCCGGTTCGACTGCGCGTTCATGCGGTAGAGCACGGCGCAGTCGCGGAAGTTGCCGCCCGCGCCGCGGTGGGCGAGGATCTTGGAGGCCACGAACTGGGCCTCGTCGTCCTCGTTGCGCGCGGTGTAGAGCAGCAGCTTGTCGCCGTCGCCGGCGTTGGTCCAGAGGGTCTTGCCCTTGCGCTCGGTGTTGTGGGAGATGACGGCGTTGGCAGCGGAGAGGATGTGGCCGGTGGAGCGGTAGTTCTGCTCCAGCCTTATCGTGCGGCAGCCGCGGTATTGCTTTTCGAAGTTCAGGATGTTCTCGATGGTCGCGCCGCGGAACTTGTAGATGCTCTGGTCGTCGTCGCCCACGACGCAGATGTTGCCCCAGCCGTCGGCCAGCATGGAGGCCAGCATGTACTGGAGGTTGTTCGTGTCCTGGTACTCGTCGATGAGGACGTATTTGAACTGCCTCTGGTAGTGCTCCAGCACGTCCTGGTGCTCCTGGAAGAGGCGGACGGTGTTGTAGAGCAGGTCGTCAAAGTCCATGGCGCCGGCGGAGAAGAGCCGCGCGGCGTAGACCTTGTATATCTCCGCTATCTTCCGCTGCCTCGGGTCGGAGGAGGAGCCGTATTTCGCCGCGAAGCCCTCGGGGGAGAGCAGCTCGTCCCGCGCGGCGTCGAGCCGGGCGAGGATGGCCTTGGGCGGGTAGACCTTGTCGTCCAGGTCCATCTCCTTTATGATGCTCTTCATGATGGAGAGGCGGTCCGCGGTGTCATAGATGGTGAAGTCGCGCGGATAGCCGAGCTTGTCGGCGTCGCGCCGGAGGATACGCACGCAGGCGGAGTGGAAAGTGCGGGCCCAGATGTCGTTCGCACGCTCGCCCAACATCTTCTCCAGCCGGGCCTTGAGCTCGTCGGCTGCCTTGTTGGTGAAGGTGATGGCGATGATGCGCCAGGGCTCCACGGGCTCGTAGGCGGCAAGGCGCAGGGCCTCCTCGGAGGGGCCCGCCTCAAGTACCGCGAGGTCGGCCTCCGTAGCGCTCTCCGGGACCTCGTCCGTATCCGAAGCCCGGCCGAATTTGAGCAGGTTGGCGACCCGGTTTATGAGGACGGTGGTCTTCCCGCTCCCGGCCCCGGCAAGAACCAGCAGAGGGCCTTCCGTGGCGAGCACGGCCTCCCTCTGCATGGGGTTGAGCTTTGCGAATTCGGCCTCGATGAGCCGCTTCCGCGCCGCAATGTATCGTTTTTCAAAATCCCTGTTATTCATAGCCACGATATTTTATCACAACAAAATCCCCCGCACAACCCCCCGGCGCGACGAAAAAGCGCACTTGCCGCGCCTGTGCGCGTCCTGAGCACGCCGGAACCGGGGATTTTCTCCTGCGGGCATAAAAATCATATGTTTTTGTGAAAAATGTGCAAATTTAGAGGATGACGTAAATATTATTATTAAAAACGCACATTGACAATTTAAAGCGGAGCGGTATAATGTACACAATTGAAAGACAGCAAAAGGCTGTGACTGCGCAGAGTACCCGGATTTTGAGCCTGCAGAGAAGTGCCGGTCGGTGCAAGGCACGAGGCGAGAGCCGGGGAATACACGCAAGAGCCGCCCCTCGAAAGCGATTTTTCGCCGGTAGGCCGGGCCGGGTTTCTCCCGTTACAGAGATAGGGTATACATCCCGCGCTGCGGGCGTACCCGAAGAGGCCGGAGACCGTGAGGCTCCGGTGAATTGAGGTGGTAACACGGGATTTGGCGCTCGTCCTCTGTCAGGGAGGAAGGGCGTGTATTTTTTTACTCTTCTTCCGGCGTCCGCCGCCGCCAAAGGGCGGGCGCAATAAAAGAAAAGGAGAGCAAAAAAATGGCCAACATCAAATTCTTCACCGGTATGGACATCCCCCTCGAGCTGCACAAGGTGCGCATGGTGCAGAAGCTGAACCTCCAGCCCGTTGAACGCCGCGCCCAGGCCATAGCAGAGGCGGGCAACAACACCTTCCTGCTCAAGAACGAGGATATTTTCCTTGACATGTTGACGGATTCCGGCGTCAACGCGATGAGCGACCGCCAGACTGCCGCCATGCTCATATGTGACGACAGTTACGCGGGCAGCGCGTCCTTCACGCGGCTGGAGAACAAGGTACACGAGATATTCGGCACGAAGTTTTTCCTCCCCGCGCACCAGGGCCGCGCCTGCGAGAACATCCTGGCCATGGCCTTCGTGAAACCCGGCGACGTCGTGCCGATGAACTTCCACTTCACGACTACGAAGGCGCACATCACGCGCCTCGGCGGCCGGGTAGAGGAGCTCGTCATAGACGAGGGCCTCGCCACGACGAGCGATTGCCCCTTCAAGGGCAACTTCGACCTTGACAAGCTCCGCAAGCTCATCGCCGAGGTCGGCGCAGAGCACATCCCCTTCCTGCGCGTGGAGGCGGGCACGAACCTCATCGGCGGCCAGCCGCTGAGCCTGCAAAACATGCGCGAGACCTGCGCCATCTGCCGTGAGCACGGCATCATGACAGTCCTGGACGCGAGCCTGCTGCAGGATAATCTCCACTTCATCAAAACGCGCGAGGCCGCCTGCAAGGACATGAGCATCCGCGAGATAACCCGCGCCGTGGCGGAGGAGTTCGACATCATCTACTTCTCGGCGCGCAAATTCGGCTTCGCGCGCGGCGGCGGCATCGCGATGCGGGAGCAGAAGCTCTGCGAGCAGATGCGTGAACTGGTGCCGATGTTCGAGGGCTTCCTGACCTACGGCGGCATGAGCGTGCGCGAGATGGAGGCCATCACAGTGGGCCTGGAGGAGACGATGGACGAGGACGTCATCAGCCAGGGGCCGATTTTCATAGATTTCATGTGCCGGGAGCTGCAGAAGCGGGGCGTGCCTGTGGTGACGCCTGCGGGCGGCCTGGGCTGCCACCTGAACGCGCGGGAGTTCCTGCCGCACATCGACGACCACGAGTACCCGGCGGGCGCGCTGGCCGCGGCGGTGTACCTGGCGGGCGGCATCCGCGGCATGGAGCGCGGCACGCTCTCCGAGCAGCGCGAGCCCGACGGCACGGAGCCCATTGCGGACGTGGAGCTGCTGCGCCTGGCGGTTCCGAGGCGCGTGTTCACTATGAGCCAGCTGCTCTACGCGGTGGACAGGATAACATGGCTGTTCGAGAACCGCGAACTGGTGGGCGGCCTGCGCTGGGTAGAGGAACCGAGCTCTCTGCGTTTCTTCTTCGGCCGCCTCGCCCCGACCAGCGACTGGCAGGAGAAGCTCGTCGCCAAATTCCGCGCCGACTTCGGCGACAGCCTTTAATATATCCCGGAGTCAACTCCCTCCAAAAGAAACCGGCCCTCAAAGGCCGGTTTCTTTTGCGCTATTCGGATGTACCCACAGATTCTTTGCGGGCTTGATCTCCATCCCGCGCGTCCATGCAGTTTATGAATATCTCCTCACACTCGCGCTGCGCCCGGATAAGTGTGTTGAATGCTTCCTCGCTGGCCGCACCAAATTCAGGTACATTTCTTTATAGTCAGGCATAGGCCCACCTCAAAGCAAGTCTAACCTGAAACAGGTTGAATGTCAATAATCTGTTTCAGGTTATGGAATACTGAGCCCGAGGTGAGGCGAATGTATCCCAGACTGCGAGACCTGCGCGAAGACGCGGATATGACCCAGGCGCAGGTGGCAAAGTACCTGCAAATGTCGCAGACAGGCTATTCAAAGTATGAGACCGGCGAGAACGACATCCCGACCCAGGTGCTCATTAAACTTGCCGCGCTGTATCATACGAGCACGGACTATATCCTCGGCATCAGCGGCAAACGCTGAGCTTTGCGCGAACAAGTTTTTGTAGGGGCGGGGTTCCATCCCCGCCCGGCGTGGGATTATGGCCGGCGTTACGGCGGCGCATGAGGCTGCGGGCGGCGGAGCCGCCCGCAA
>OHQM01000876.1_pt1 | contig 14373 bp, 9 predicted proteins | sample 1577941 | NCBI WGS metagenome assembly OHQM01 (sample SAMEA3879604, study PRJEB24766) | human gut metagenome | biome: human-associated habitat; feature: feces | place: USA | collected 1985/1987
CGGTGTACGGGTATTCTTCATCCCCTTAATCACAATATTATAAAGATTCTTGGAGCGATCTGCATGCGGATAATAATTATTCAGACTGGTAGCAACGGCGGCAAAGCACTTAATATCATCCTTGCTATTCAAAGGATCGAAGATAAGGTAATTATTCAGTTTCTGGAACAGAGCAAAATAAGCGGCAGCCGTATTGGGAGCTGCAAAAATATATTTAGTTTTCACCTCATCCTTATAATCTTTCATCAAGGCAGCCAGTTTTTCTTCAAAAACATCGGCACCTATCTGATGAGCCTGCATCTTCTTCACCAACTCATTCACCTCATTCTGCAACTGCACTTGCTTCAACGTCAATTCCTTTATCTTGGTGCTGTTTGCCGAACCTTCTACCGTATAAGCCGTAGCAAAATCAGCATACGGCGCTTTCAGTCCGATAGTTTCCGTAGAATCCACAGAGAAATTGATAACCTTGTCATCCACACGAAGGCGGTAGAACTCCGGAGATACCGGACGTGTTTGTTTGAAACTGAAAGAACCGTCACCCTTCAACTTTACAGAATCCAAGGGCACGATACCCTCCAAAGCAGCTGCTTCCAGGTACAGCATTTTACCATCGGCACCTGAAACTTCACCTTCAACTTTGAATTTCGGTTCAGAATTACATGCACTTAAAGCCAAAGCGGCAAGTGCAACAAAACAGATCTTTTTCATATTTAGCTTCTTAATTTCTATTAGAAAGAACGTGCAAATATAGTTCTTTTCAAGTTTAGTCAAAGCATTTTCATTGCTTCTTCCACATGGAAACCTAAAAAAATAGTCAATTATAAACTTTTTTATCTCATTCCCACCTGATTACATGAATTAATATGTATCTTTGCACGAATTTTGAAAGAAAATATAGATAAAACATTTTTTATGATTAACCCAATTGTTAAGACGATCGAGCTTCCTGATGGCAGAACCATCACACTCGAAACGGGAAAGCTGGCAAAACAGGCAGACGGTTCTGTAATGCTTCGTATGGGTAACACCATGCTTCTTGCTACTGTTTGTGCCGCTAAGGACGCAGTTCCCGGAACAGATTTCATGCCGTTACAGGTAGAGTACAAAGAAAAATTCTCCGCATCCGGACGTTTTCCCGGAGGTTTCACCAAGCGTGAAGGACGCGCTTCGGATTATGAAATCCTGACCTGCCGCCTTGTTGACCGTGCTCTCCGCCCCTTATTCCCCGATAATTATCACGCAGAGGTATATGTAAACATCATCCTCTATTCCGCTGACGGTGTTGATATGCCGGACGCATTGGCAGGGCTTGCCGCTTCTGCCGCCCTCGCTGTTTCAGATATTCCTTTCAACGGACCTATTTCCGAAGTACGCGTAGCACGCATCGACGGACAGTTCGTTATCAACCCTACTTTTGATCAACTGGAAAAAGCTGACATGGACCTCATGGTGGGTGCTACTTACGAAAACATCATGATGGTAGAAGGTGAAATGAGTGAAGTTTCCGAACTTGACTTGCTGAACGCCATGAAAGCAGCCCACGAAGCAATCAAAGTGCAATGCCAGGCTCAGAAAGAGCTGGCAGAGGCTGTTGGTTCTACCGTAAAACGCGAATATTGCCACGAAGTAAACGACGAAGAACTGCGTAAAGCCGTTCACGAAGCTTGCTATGCAAAGGCTTATGCCATCGCCGCTTCCGGCAACAAAAATAAACATGAACGCATGGACGCTTTCGATGCTATCCGCGAAGAGTTCAAAGCGCAGTTCAGCGAAGAAGAGCTGGCAGAAAAAGCAGCACTGATCGACCGCTACTACCACGATGTAGAAAAAGAGGCTATGCGCCGCAGCATCCTGGACGAAGGTAAACGCCTTGACGGACGTAAGACTGACGAGATTCGTCCTATCTGGAGTGAAATCAGCTACCTGCCCGGACCTCACGGTTCTGCTATCTTCACTCGCGGTGAAACTCAATCCTTGTCTACCGTTACCCTCGGTACAAAACTGGATGAGAAGATTATTGACAACGTACTGGAACATGGCAAAGAACGTTTCCTGTTGCATTATAACTTCCCTCCGTTCTCTACCGGAGAAGCCAAAGCACAGCGTGGCGTAGGCCGTCGTGAAGTTGGTCACGGACACTTAGCTTGGCGTGCACTGAAAGGACAAATTCCTGCTGACTACCCGTATGTAGTGCGCGTAGTATCCGATATTCTTGAATCTAACGGTTCTTCTTCCATGGCTACCGTATGTGCCGGAACACTGGCATTGATGGATGCAGGTGTGAAGATCAAACAACCGGTATCAGGTATCGCTATGGGATTGATCAAGAATCCGGGCGAAGACAAATATGCTGTATTGTCCGACATCCTTGGTGATGAAGACCACTTGGGCGACATGGACTTCAAAGTAACAGGAACCAAGAACGGTATCACCGCTACTCAGATGGATATCAAGGTAGACGGTCTGTCATTCGACATTCTGGAACGCGCTTTGAACCAAGCTAAAGAAGGGCGCATGCACATCCTCGGCAAGATCTTGGAAACTATCCAGGAGCCACGTGCAGAATTGAAACCACATGCTCCGCGCATCGAAACGATGACTATTCCTAAAGAATTCATCGGTGCAGTAATCGGCCCTGGTGGTAAGATTATTCAAGGCATGCAGGAAGAAACCGGTGCTACAATCACTATCGAAGAAGTAGACAACATCGGAAGAATAGAAATCTCCGGAACTAACAAGAAGAGCATTGATGACGCTATGCGTCTTATCAAGGGCATCGTTGCCGTACCAGAAGTTGGCGAAGTATACAAAGGTAAAGTACGTTCTGTAATGCCTTATGGCGCTTTTGTTGAGTTCCTGCCGGGTAAAGACGGTTTGTTGCACATCTCTGAAATCGACTGGAAACGTCTGGAAACAGTAGAAGAGGCCGGTATCAAGGAAGGTGATGAAATCGAAGTGAAACTGCTTGATATTGATCCGAAGACCGGTAAGTTTAAACTTTCCCGCAAAGTATTACTTCCAAGACCGGAAAGACAAGAAAGACCTGAAAAGAAATAAGAAATACCTTATTCTTCATCTTATAAAGCCCGACGGAAATCCGCCGGGCTTTCTTTTTGTAAAAAAAAGAAGCGAAAAACCAGAAAAAACTTTTCATACTTTTGCGTATTCCAAAAAGATTATGTTACTTTACCCTATAAACCTTAAATAAGAGAGATTATATTTAAAAATGCCTGTTACCGGTAACCTATATACTATGGATTTATTTTCTCGTTTCTTTCGGGAGAATCAAGAAAAGTTTCTTGCCTTTGCCTATTCCTACATCAGAAGCTGGGTAGAGGCAGAAGATATTCTTATGGAATCCATGATTTCTCTGTGGGAATGCCGCGACCGTTGGGAAGAAGATAAAGGTCTGCACGCATTGCTCCTTACCATTATCAAGAATAAGGCACTCAATTACCTAGAACACGAACAAACCCGCCTGCGTATTGAGGAAGATTTGAATTCGCACCGTCAGCGCGAGTTAGATCTGCGTATTGCCACGTTGAAAGATTGTGAACCCGACAAAATTTTCAGTACTGAGATACAGCATATCGTGAACAAGGCATTGGAGAAGATGCCGTCACAAAGCCGTGAAATATTCATACTCAGCCGTTACAGCAACCTGCCAAACAAAAAAATAGCCGAACAGCTGAATGTCTCTCTAAAAACAGTAGAATTTCATATCACCAAAGCTCTGCGTATCCTGCGTGTAGAACTGAAAGATTATCTCGCCTCTATCCTACTTTAGTAAAACTCTCCTGCTTTTCTTTGATAATATAAATAAAAGATGTATCCATAATTCCCAATCCGGCAAGTTAATACCGGCAATTAATTAATCTCCTGTTACATTCCATAAAGTTCTGATGTGCCTCCAGTGCATCACACGGATATTCTATGCGCTTACGTTTGGAGTACCCGAAAAACAGAACAAAGCTATCCGCTCCATACCCAATTCTAATCTTCTTCGTACTCTCCTCGTACCTGCTTCGCTATTTTCATCCTCCTATAGAAGCGAAGCGGGAACGAACCGGATACGACTTAGAAGAGTTCCTGACAGTTTCTCCTTTTCTACCATACTTTGAAGAAAAAACAAAAAAAGTTTCATTTTCCGTTAGGGTAGTTCCAAGTTCACCTGTATTAATTATAGAAGGGCAGAAAAAACGCCCTTATTCAACAAACAAATTAAGTACCTTATGAACCAAGAACTATTATATAAGTATTTTAAAGGAACCGCCACCATTGAAGAAGAAAAGCGCATCCTTGACTGGGTGGAAGCCTCGGAAGAAAATCGGGAAGCTTTCTTGAAAGAACGTATGATGTTTGATGTCGCTTTATTCTCCGACAGGCAAAGTACCGGAAAAAAGACATTTCGTCTGACTCCGATATTAAAATGGGGAATACGTGTAGCTGCCGTTATCATCGTAGGCGTATGCGGTTATTTCATGACTAATGATTACCTATATAATAAAGCATCCCTGCCACAAACAGTAACCGTCCCCGCCGGACAACGTGCACAAATCACTCTTGCCGACGGCACACGAGTATGGCTGAATGCACAGTCCACATTGACCTATGCTTCCAACTTTGGGCGTGGCGAAAGAAACGTGGAACTGGATGGTGAAGCCTACTTTGAAGTGGCCAAAAATAAAGATATCCCCTTCTATGTGCACACTGAGATGAACAAGGTGAAAGTCGTAGGTACCAGTTTCAATGTTTGTGCCTATAGAGGTAGCAAAGAGTTCGGTACCACATTGGTAGAAGGCATAGTAGATATTTATCCTGCCAATAGCAATCAAATGATTACCCGCCTGCAAAAAGACGAAGTTTTCTTGAATGAAGACGGGAAATGTAAGAAAACCACTCTTCCCTCTTACGAATATCTGCGTTGGAAAGAAGGGTTATACTGCTTCGATGATGCCCCTTTCAATGGTATTCTCGGAAGACTGGAAAAATACTATAACGTAAAAATAACCGTTGCTAGCCCTGATAACCGACGGATCGGGACAATTCTCATTTATAACGGGATTTTCATAGGTAACAGAAGCCGGAAGGTCTTCATCCTCTTTTTCACTCTCTTTTTTATCGTTACCGCTATCGCATCCGCAGGATAGCAGAACTAAAAAGATAATATTAAAATATAAGAATATTCTTTTCATATCGAACTCTATCTATAAAAGAGGGGAAATACAGGAAACGTATCTCTCTTATATTTCCCCTTGAACCATAATCATTTTAATAATTAATCATTCCAACCGGCATTTTGTACCAAGTTCGAATTCTTTTCGCGTTCAGAAGCAGGTATAGGCCAGGTCCAGCATTGATCGCCCAACCAATACCAGGTATAGGTAGTGGTTCCCCATATTTGTGACAAACCGTTCTTATTATTACGGAACTTCTTGTCTTTCCATGTTTTCCAGCGAAGTTCATTCCAATACATCACATTTTCACCTCCGAGTTCCCAATAATACTCATTACGGATTCGTTCGCGCATATCATCTTTACCTTTCACCGTTGTAGGCGTATTACTATTCAGTAATTGAGCTCCACAACGTGAACGGATCTTATTTATTTGTTCTACCGCCTTATCGGTTTCACCCATCTCATTTAAAGCCTCAGCATACCCAAGCAATACCTGCGCATAACGGATCAGATGAACATCCAGATCATACGTATCACGATACGGCCATTCATTTCCTTCGGGAACAAATTTCCTCCACAAATAATAGAAATAATTATTTGCATCCGTACGAATATCGAAAGGCTCACGACCATCGAATCCACGATACGGCCAGCGTAACGTATAAGTATGTTCCGTTCCTCCGGATGAACCTAAATAGGTCGCATACGGGGTAATGACAGTCATCATAAGCCGTGGATCACGATCTTCATAGGCTTTACGAATACGGGCTTCATTACCATCAGGCAGATATTTACCCATATCGGCACCATAAGTAGTCATTTGAGCAATTTCAGAATCGGTCATACCGTCACGAAGAAAGAATACGGAACGTTGTACCGGAGTCATCGAATTATATCCGGGACAATAATTATCCCAATTAAATGTACTGCCATCCTTTACTTCATAAGACTCGACGAAATGAGGATTGGGTAAATAATTATTCCACATCGAACCTCCCGTACAACGATTACCATAATTAACGTTCAATGGATTTGCAACAGAGTATTGTTCACACTGAATAGAAAATACCATCTCGTCGCATTGTTCATTTGTTGTTTTAAGCATGTTTTTAAAAGCAATAGCACCTCCCGTTGTAAAAAGCGAATAACCGCAATTACCGACAGCCTCAAAGTCGCGGGCTGCGTCCTGCCATTTCTCCAACCACAAATAGACCTGTCCGCGGAAAGCATAAGCAGCTCCTTTAGTCACATGGCCGTAGTTTGCATCCGAAGCCTTATATTTATCCGGTAAATCCGTTTCCGAGATCACATCTGTCAGATCTTTCACCACCTGATCCCAGATCTCCGCTTCGCTGGCACGAGGAGTCTTTGCCTGTTCTTCATTGACAATCGGTTCCGTAATGAGGGGAACGCCTTTGAAAAGGATATTCAAGCGATTATATGCCCAGGCACGCAAGAATTTACACTCGGCAATATAACGTGCCTTGTCGGAATCACTCATATCAGGTACATCGTTAATATTAGATATGACATCGTTTGCACGATTGATCATTGTATAGCAACGAGTATAAATACTACTGAATTGGCCACTGGAAGGTGTAGCAGTTCCTCTCACAATAGCATTCTGTGATATCCAGTTCAAGTCAATATCCATAACGGAAGAATAGGCATCCCATATACGTTCGGCATTATTGGCATAACCGGCACAATACCAGCCGACAAAAGTATTGTAGACACCGGCCACGGCTTGTTCAGCCAGAATCGAGCTCGTCCAGATATTCGAACTGCTAACTGCATTACGGGGAGCCGTATCCAGAAAATCAGCACCACACCCCATCAATGTAAATGTAGAAATCAATCCTAATAAAATATGTTTCATCTTTTTCATAATTCTTTTCCCTTCAATTAAAATGTAACATTCAGACCAAATGCAAACTGGCGGTAAGTCAAATAACCAATCGAAGAACGCATTTCCGGATCAATGCCCGGATAACCGGTAATAGTCAGCAGATTCTCACCCGAGAAAAAAACACGGGCATTCTGTATATAAGCTTTTTGAACAAGATGCTTAGGAATGGTGTATCCAAAAGTCAGGTTCTTGAGTTTCAAAAAATCACCTTTATACAACCACTTCGTATTCGTCGATTCACTCTGGCTACTTCCGGAATTGTTACTCAAACGAGGATTCTCCGAATGCAGGTTCGTACGAGGATCAGTCAGGTTATCCGGATCATAAAAATAATGATCGTCAGCAACGTCACGACCTATAGCATACCCCTTAATAGTCGTACTGGCATTATGACCGGTACGGTAGAAATAGAGTTTATTTCCTGCAACACCATACCAGTTCATCGACAAATCGAATCCCTTCCAACTTGCGGTTAATTGTGCACCGAAATTCCATTTAGGCATGGAAGAACTACCGACAAAATCATTGTCATACGTATTACCATAAATACCGTCATTATTAAGATCAGCATAAATATAGTCACCATACCAGATACCCGATTTACCTACTGCCTGGTTCGGATAAAATTTATAGCCTTCATCTATCATGGCATTCAACCATTTCATATCATCTTCCGTACGAATCATACCCGTTTTAGGGCCGCCTACCGGATTGACAGAACCATCCTGATTGAAATAAGTCTGGTTTCCTTGATAAGGTTGCAGCATATAATATTCATTGATCATATGGCCTTCCAATACACGATTTGTCCCACCTGTAGAAACATCCCCCAGATTAGTCACATACGTCTTTCCATTTTCATCTGTTTCCCAGCCACGGACAAGTTTACCTTTATATTTACTGACTTCATTCTTATTATACGAGAAATTCCCACTGATACTATAATGGAAATCATGGATCTGGTCACTCCAGGTCAACTGAACTTCCAGTCCCTTATTCGTCACTTCGGCAATATTCTGACGGGCCGCCGTTATATTACCGTATATCATCATAATGGATGGCCTATAAAGAATACCTGATGTCTCTCTGTTATAATAATCTACTGTTCCTGACAATCTATTATTCAATATACCAAAATCAAAGCCGACGTCCGTTGTTGTAGATTTCTCCCATTGCAGGGTGACATTGGCTTGGGCAGTAGGCGCAAGACCTAAATTAGTATTACTGTTAAACGGATAATTTACCAATCCGTATGTTTGTTGCCATTCGTAATTACCAATGCTGTTATTTCCCAGTTTACCCCAGGATGCACGTAATTTGAGATTGTCGAGCCACTCTCTGGTATTTGCCATAAACGCCTCTTCCGAAATCCTCCAACCGGCTGATGCAGCCGGGAAAGTACCCCAACGATTTTCAGGAGCAAATTTCGAAGAGCCATCCCTGCGAATATCTACTTCAAACAAATAGCGCTGATCATAAGCGTAAGTGGCTCTCCCGAACCAGGAGCGGGAAGTATATTCGTTATTGGCCCCATAAGAGGATTTAAATTCAGTCCCTACATCAATATCATCAATGTTAGGATCTATCAGTCCTTGCATTGTCACATTCGAAGTCCGCGTCCAGGTACGTTCTTCCTCAAACCCGGCCAGAACAGAAACATCATGTTTGCCAAAACTCTGATTATAATTAAAAATATGATTAAACTTCCAATAATTATCGCGGTTATATGTTTGTCCGGTCGTTGCCGTTTTTAGGTCAATGGCATTTGCTGTAATTTCATTCAGGCTAAAACTCCATTTAGGAAAAGCATTCGATGCATATTTGCCATCATAAATGTAATGTTTGTACCAGAATCCAAAATCATAGCTGAAATGTTTCAGGAATTTTATTGAAGTATAGAAGTTGGTAAATATCTGCGTATATTTCATATCACCATGTTCATGATTCATATCCCACAACGGATTATGTGATTGGGGATCTTCTTCATTCGATTCCGGAGCCCCATACTTTCCATCATAATACGGATAAGTGCCCGGAACAACTTTTGTCATATCAATGCCGGTTAAAGAACCAGTAGACACACGGTCACGATCGGTATTATACCCCCATATACGGCTACCGACACGTAGCCATTTGGCTATGTCTGCATAGATATTACTACGGACAAAGAAACGTTTGAAACCCGAATTCTTCAATATACCCGGGTTATCGGTATATCCAAAAGAAAAATTATATCCGGACTTGTCGCTCGAACCCGATACTTGTACCGTATATTCCTGCATCCAATTACTGTCATAGATAGCATCGTACCAATCGGTATTCGGATAAGCCACATAATTAGGATACCCGGACTCGGCAATACCGTTCGGATCTTTTGCCTTCTCGCGCCATAAATTGATCGTTTCATCGGTGAAAGCAGACGAACGTCCCAAATTCGTATAAGACTCATTGATCAATTCCATGTAATCAGCATAGTTGTTCACGAGCTTCGGAACCCTCATCGGAGAGTTCAAAGACAATTTGGAAGAAACATCTATACTCACTTTATCTTTCTTTCCCGCAGTTTTTGTCGTGATCAAAATTACACCATTAGCTCCGCGGTTACCATAAATAGCACAGGAAGCTGCATCTTTCAAAACAGATATCGATTCAATATCAATCGGATTTACATTACTAAGGGATTGCTCCATGCCATCGACCAATATCAACGGATTTGAATCATTCAGGGTACCTACACCACGAATATTCATAGAATAGCTCTCGCCATAAGGATTACCTGACCCCTGCATTACCTGCAAACCCGGCGCCACACCTCCCAAAGCCTGGGTTGCATCAACTAAAGGGCGGGACGCCGCTGATTTCGAATAATTCACCGATGATACGGAACCTGTCAGATTTACCTTCTTTTGTGTACCGTATCCTACAACTACCACCTCTTCCAGCGATTGGGTATCTTCTGTCAGGATTATATCGAGTACAGAATGGTTTTTTATCGCGATCTCTTCTTTATTGTACCCGATATAAGATACGATCAACAGGGAATTGGCAGGAACAGATAGAGAATATCTACCGTTCATATCCGTAATGGTTCCATTGGTCGTACTCCCTTTTTCCACGATATTGGCACCCGGAATCGGTTCCCCGTCCTTATCGGTTACCATACCGGTAATTTTCCGGGTTTGCTGTACCACCTGAACACCATTTACTTTATATAAAGCAATATGTTTATCATTGATAACATAATAAATATTCTCTTTAGCAAACAATTCATCCAGTACTTCAGTCACCGTTTTATTCTTAAAATGGACCGATACTTTCCGGGTGGCATTGATTTGCCTCAGGTTATAAGTAAAATAAAAATCACATTTCTGCTCAATCATAGAAAGGACATCCTGCACGGTGGTGTTTTCCATATTCAACGACAATTTCACCGATTGTGAGTAGCTCAGGCTGGCGAATGTCTGCAAGGTTCCCAGTAATATGAATAATACAATACATCTCATAATATTCAGACTTTTTCGAAGCCATGACGATTTATGCATACGACATGGCATGCTTTTCACATTAAAATCCATACATTTGTAAATGATTAGTTAGTAATAAATTTAGGTCTTCTCTAATGCGTTACTCGCTAAATCCGAACCGGGGATGTTTGCGGCATCTTCGGTTCTTCATTTTTTTACATTCAGGTTTACTTCATAGGCAGATCATTTTAACGGTTTGTAAATCTCTATTTGTGTCCCCCGGATCTTATAATCCAGTTTACGTGTCTCTTTCAATAATGTCAACACCTGGTCGATAGTCGCACTTTCTTTAAAACGACAGGTGAATATTTCCGAGGAAAGTTCCCGGTCCCGGATATCGATATGTACATCAAACTTCCGCTCCAGATCATCCGTTATTTCATCCAGGCGCTTATTCTGATAAGCAGCTTCACCCAATATCCATGATTTGACCACATCCGTATTGATATCTTTATCGACCGCTAACCCGTATTCCTTCGAATAAGAAACCTGCTGATTGGGCTTCATGGTGACCTTTTGCTCGTCATCGTCGGTAATAACTTCAACTTTTCCTTCTGCTAAAGTCACAAAGGAGGTCTCTTCTTTATAAGCCTTTACGTTGAACTTGGTACCCAATACCTTAATGCGAAGCAAGTCAACATGAACAGTAAAAGGTGATTTGGGATTGTGGGCAACTTCGAAGAATCCCTCTCCTTCCAGTCTGACATCGCGCTCTTCCGAGGAAAACTGCGCCGGATAAACAAACTTACTATTAGAATTAAGCCAAACTTTTGTCCCGTCGGAAAGAGTTAAAGCAACACGTTGTCCTCTGGGAACCTCTACAATATTTGTCAAACCGGTGTCCTTATCAAGCAGGAAAAACAGATTCGTACCCAATAGCCCGATCAATACGATAGCTGCAGCATATTTGATCCATGAGGGGAGAACAACCGAACGACGGACTTTTTTTCCTGTCCCGGTATCCTGAAGACCGGATATAAAGCGACTGTACGCATCTTCTATTTCCTTCTTATCCGAAAAACGCAGTTCATCTTTCAGACTCCAGATACGTTCCATCTCGAAAAGCCAATCCGCATTCGCTTTATCCTCTGCCACCCATTCATCCACTTTCCGGATCTCATCCGAGGTACAGCGACGGGTCAGAAATCGTATTAATAGTTCTTCGCTCATTCTCCTTTATTATTTGTTTGTATAAAGAAGACAACCGGGAGAAACGGAACTACGTAGTAAAAAGCAGAAAAAAACTAATTCAAATGATAAAAGGCTATATATAAGATCAAAAGATCACGCAGGTCTTTCCGCAGAAAGAGAATGGCATTCCTGATATGTGTTTCTACAGTACGGTGCGAAATACACATTACTTCGGCTATTTCTTTATGGGGCAGGTCATGGTAATAACAAAGGCGGAATGCTTCCGCTGTTTTGGGTGGTAATTTCATGACCGATGTTTCTATCAGCTCACGAAGATCATGGTCGATCACTTGTTTCAAGACATCGTTCGTATCTGTTTTATCATTGAGAAAAGCGATACGGGCTTCAGCGATTCGTATCCTGGCTTCATACTCTTCCACGACCATCTGATGTTTCAGGTAATTCAGGCATCTGTTCTGCAACCACTTAAATAAGAATGACCGTATATTATCGGCATCGATCATTTTCTTTTGCTCCCAATAAGACGTAAAGACATCCTGCACCAGATCTTTTGCGACCTGCTCATTTACAAAGCGACAAGCCAAAGCCATCATCTTGGGATAGAAACACTCGAAAAAAGACTTGAAAGCGGCACGATCCCCCTCTTTTACTTTTTGTATATCTACAGGTAATTGCATAACATGTGATTCTTCGTTCGCAAAATAAGTATTTATATTTAATTTATACTTATGATTCCAACATTATTATTCATAGATACAAATATAATAAGAATACATATACGCTTAGCTATTATCTAAAAGAAATCTTTCTTTATCTAAAAAAAGAAAATGACGGAAATAGAAGACTTCGTAATACAGAGAGTAAAACAGCTACGAATTGAAAAAGGGATGTCACAAAGGGTATTTGCTGATAATATAAATCTTAGCCAAGGTTTTATCCGCGATTGTGAAAGTCCCCACAAAAGAGCAAAATATAATATAAATCACCTAAATGAAATTGCAAAAGTATTCGAATGTAGCTTCAGTTACTTTTTTCCGGATAAACCTTTCTAATGAACCGGATCATAGAAAAAGGGTGATCGATTCATCGAAACACCCTTTCTGCTAATTGTCCGTGATCAAACGAATCATTCAGTCAGTTCATTGAAATACCGGATGCACTCTTTTATGTCCGGTACGGAATTTTCCCAGTTGTATTCGTATTCAATAGAGAAAACGCCTTTAAAATTTTGCCGTTTCAACTCTTGCGACATTCCTTTCACGTCGAGGATACCGGTTCCCCAGATCACGTCATGTTGCTCTTTTTCACCTTCCTGCTTTGCTGCAATGTCTTTGAAATGGAGAGAAATGAGGCGTCCTTCGAGTTTTTTCAGGCAATCCAGCTGGTTCAAACCCTCACGACGCCAATGGCCGACATCCGCACAGGAACCGATCTGCTTGCTACGGCCGGCGATCGCTTGCAACAGGTTATCCGGATTCCAGTAGTCGGATGGTTGCGGATGGTTGTGCACAGAGATTTTTATGCCGTACTGCTCAGCCAGTTTTTCTACGAGGTCCCAGTCGTTTAAAGCAGGTTCGCAGGTGATAAACTCCATGTCCATATCTTTCGCAAACCTAAACATCTTCTCCCAGTCTTCCGACTTGTCGGCCACATACACACCCGTTGCTATGATCTTTATACCTTTGGAAGCAGCCAGTTCTTTGAGTTCTTTCCGGGTCTGGGCATCCAGGTCGAAACCAAAGACTTTATCGCCCCATTTTCCGCCCAGCTTATGGCCCGGATATACTTCTATATACTTCACTCCCAGTTCCTGAGTTTTATCCAACGCTTCCGTCAACGGAAAGAGATGGAATGTATAAGACTGTATGGCTATCCTCCAATCTTGTTTTTCCGCTTTCGCCTGTTTGCAGGCAGACAAAAAGCATGCAAACAACAAAAGACAAACAACGGGGAATAATACTTTCTTTATTTGTTTCATAACATTATTCTATTAATTACTCAGGCATATCGGGTAACGAGAAGCCATTTTCGTAGGTATGCCTGATCCATTCGGATGCCATATCTGCCGCACTGAAGTCGGCATAACGCCGGTCGAAACGAGGATCTCCGTCAATTACCTTGAAATCGTCTACCGTTACAATCTTTATCCTATCATTGGGGGAAATATTCGTAAACCGCATATTTTCGCCATCCCATTGGAGTTCACGATGGAGGCCGTATAAACCGGAAAGACGGACAGCCAGAACACCCATCACAACCATCTCATTGAAAGGTCCGGAGAACTGGAAGTTGGACGATGCCTCCGTTCTACTACCCGCCGGTTCCTTACACGCACGAATCCAGTCCTGTTCATGTGCATTCGTATTCCAGATATCGCCGTTACCTCCTTTGACACGAGGTATGGTCGGTTTAGGCTGGTTGAAATTCTCCATGGCAGAGAACGGCAACAAAGTAGGATTCATACCATAACAACCAGTCATGATCTTCCCTTTCGTTCCGACGAAGATAATACCCCCGTTCTCATCTCCCATCATCTCCCCATCTTTCAACTCTTCCGGACGGGGCGGCATCAGGCCACCGTCATACCAATATACTTTCACCTCCGGC
>OHQM01000881.1_pt1 | contig 14333 bp, 14 predicted proteins | sample 1577941 | NCBI WGS metagenome assembly OHQM01 (sample SAMEA3879604, study PRJEB24766) | human gut metagenome | biome: human-associated habitat; feature: feces | place: USA | collected 1985/1987
GTTTCTTTGGGCAAGACCAAAGAAATGGGGTGGAACATGCAGCACCAACGTAAAGTCCAGCAGGACAAATCGGCGAGTTCCTAAAACCCAATCCCCCCGCAGAGGGGTTTCGGCTTTCAAGCAAAAATCACACTCACAGTTCCCCCGCGGCGTACATTATGGCGCTGACGGCCACTACGGGCGCGGTCTCGCAGCGGAGGATGCGCTCGCCCATGGAGCAGAGGGTCAGGCCGCAGACTCGCGCCATCTTCGCTTCGGCTTCTGTGAAGCCGCCCTCGGGGCCGGTGACCACGCTGGCCGTTTTGAACTCCCCCGCCGCTTCTATCGCCTGCTTCAGCGGCGAGCGCCCCTCGCCTGTCTCGTACATGAAAAGCTTCGCCTCCGCCTTTATGGCGCGGTTCAGCATCTCCACATAGCTGTGCTCATACTCCACGGTCGGTATCTTCCCCCGCCCGGACTGCTGCGCCGCAGCCTCGGCTATGCGGGAAAAGCGCTCCAGCTTCTTCTCCATGCTCCGCCCGTCCGGACGCGCCACGCAGCGCTCGCAGTTGAAGAACACTATGCCCGAGGCGCCGGCCTCGATGCACTTCTGCACCAGGAAATCCGCCCGCTCGCCCTTCGGCAGACCGGCGTACACCGTCACCTCCACGCGCGGCTCCCCCCGGCAGGGGACGACCTCCAGCACCTCGGCCTCCGCCTCCTCCGGGCCGGAGCTCACGAGACGGCAGCGGTAATCCGTGCCCTTGCCGTCGCAGATGACTACGTCCTCGCCCGGACGCATCCTCAAAACGCGGATGTGCTCCGCGTCCTGCCCGCGTATCACGGCGCGCCCGCCGAATATATTCGTGCCGGTCATGAAAAACCTTGCCATATGCCGTCCCTCCGCCTGTCTGTTCCTGTGCCGCCCTCCCGGGGCTCTACTGGATTATCTCATATTGTTCACCGCATTTCAAGCGCGGCATAGTATGTAGCAGGAACATAGTGGAGGTCGGTACCATGACAGACAGCACGAGAGCGGCACTCGAAGGCTTCAGCGAGGTCTGGGCGCGCGTGCGCGGCGAAGGCGGAGCGGCGGAGGGCTCCGGCTCCGAGCTGGAGGTCCTCCGGGAATTCATTGCAGACGAGAGCTGCGCGGCGGCCTTTTACGAGGCGGCGGCCCGGCGCTTCGGGCGGTTTTCATCGAGGCTGAGGGCCATAGCCTGCGAGGAACGCCGTCATCTTCGCGCGCTCCAGGCGGAGCATTTCCTGCTCACCGGCGAAATATGCCTGCCCCCCGCCTCCTGTCCCCTGCCCTGCGGCGGACTGCGCATCCTGCGCACGGCATGGCTGGACGAGAGGAGCGCAGCCGAGGCCTATTTGAAGGCCGCAGACACGGCCTCAAGCGCCTCCCTGGCCGCCGTCTACCGCTGCAACGCCGCCGACGAGGAGCGCCATTCGGAAATTTTAAGGGAAATCATCCTCTGCGCGCTGTAAAATTCAACTTCCTCTTGACTTTGGCGCGATTTTCATTTATTATATGTGGGCGTCAACTGGATAAGGCACAGTTCGAGCAGCGCGTGGAGATGTCGCGTAGTTGGTCGAGCGCGCACGATTGGAAATCGTGTAAGGGTCAAAAGCCCTTCGAGAGTTCGAATCTCTCCATCTCCGCCAAAGTCCCGCACCCTGGGGTGCGGGACTTTTTTCATCTGTTCAGCAGCCAGATCCCGGCGTTGAGGTAGGCTGCGAAGGCGAGCCAGATGAGGTACGGGGCCTGGAGCCTGGCCGCGGGACGGTCTACACGGTCAAAGGCGGCGGTCATGGCCGCGGCGAGGCCAAAGAGCAGCAGCAGGACCAGAAGCGCCGCAAAGTACGCCCCGGCGAGGAAGAACACCAGCGTCCAGGCGAAATTCACCGCCAACTGCACCCACCAGAGCCTCTCCGCCCGCTTGACGCCCGGGCCGCCTTTGTTTTTCACCGCCGCGAGCCCGACGCCCATGAGGATATAGAGCGCCGTCCACACGATGGGGAACACCGCTGCCGGCGGACTGAGCGGCGGCTTTTCCAGCAGGGGGAAGACCTCCTTCACGCTCTGCCGCGTGATGAGGCCTGAAAGCGCGCCGACGCCAACCGCCACGGCGGGGTAGACGATATAATAGCTTTTTTTCAAACGAGGGCCTCCCTTCTGCCATATGTTATTTCCCGTTTGTCCCCCGAGATTCCAAAAGCGCAAAAAAATGCCGCGGGCTTTTGCCCGCGGCATTTCGCGTTTGATCATTCGAAGCTGTACTCCACCGTCGCGGCGGCGTACCACTTTCCGCTGGCCTTTATAAAGGCCACCTCGCAGCTGCCCGCCAGCTCATCGTCATTGTAGAGCAGCACGGTGCAGGTGTAGAGGTTATCGCCGTAGGCCACGAAGCCCGTGACCTCGACCTCATCATAGCTGCCGGCCGCAACGCCGCCGGAGGGCAGGCGGGAGCTGTACTCCGATGCCAGGCGCGTCCCCAGGGGCGTACCGCCGTACATGTAGGGCAGGATGTTGTAGTAGTTCGTGTCTATCTTCTCGTCCTTGTTCGCGGCAAAGGCGGAGTAGAGCTCATAGAATTTCTCCGCGTAGTCGCGCTGCGAGCTCTCAAGCTCCGCGTCGGGCGCGGGCTGGAAGACGTAGGCGCCGTCCTGCAGATAGGGGGCGGAGAGCTCCGCGCCGGAGGCGTCCACAGCACTTATCTCGGGCGTGAGGTGCAGGCCGCCTATCTCCCAGGCCTCCATGGCCGGAGCCTCGCCATAGCTCTCCAGGCCCTCGAAGAGGGCGAGGGTCACGCTATCGCCGGTCTTATAGCTCTCGTCGAGCTCCACGCCGTTTATGCTGAGCACCGCGCCCTCGGGGGCGTAGACGGTGACGCTCACTTCGCCCTCGGGCAGGGGGAAGACCGCCCCGTCCTGGTCGGAGCTCACGGCCTCAAGCTGTTCGCCCGACGCCGAGGTGGCGGCTATCTCCACCGTGCCGTAGATGCCCTGGATGTCGTAGCGGCGAAGCAGCTCCGCAGCCTCGGGCTCCAGCTCGGGCAGGACGGAAGCGTCCGGCGCCTCGGAGCTTATGTAGCTCTCCCCGACGGTGATGCCGTTGAGCGTCACTGTAGCGTCCGCGGGCGCTGTTATGCTGATGCTGCGGGAAGCAGGCGCGATGAACTCGGCCAGCAACTCGACCTTGTCTATGGACATGTACTCCAGCCCGAAGCCGGCCTCGCCGCCCGCCTGGGGCGACATATAGACCCGGCAGAGCTCTATGCCGTTCACGGAAACGAGGTAGATGGGCGCTTCGTCCGTGTAGCCCTCGTCCTCCACATAGCTCATCTGCCCGTCGCGCAGCAGGCTGAGGCAGAGCTCGTCCACGAGGGCGCTCTCCGTCTCGAACTCGGAGGGCGACACGACAAAGGAGCTAGTGACCGCCGTCTCCCAATACTGCTCGTTGGCCATCTGCTCGAACTGCTCCATGACGTTCTCAGGGCGCGTGAACTCATAGGCTTCGAGGTACTTCCAGAGCACGGCGAGGCCCGCCGCGATGACGACGAGCAGGACCAGCGCGTAGAGGATGAGCGCGCGGGCAAAACCGCCGCGCCTGACGGGCGGTTCCTCTTCTTCTGGGGGCGGGTTCCATTTTATCTCGGGGGCCTGGCGGCGGACCGGCTTGGGCCTGGCCTCCCTCTGGGCGGGGACGGGGCGCGCCTCATCGGTCTCCCGGCGCTCTTTGGCGGGGCGGCGCTCACGCTTCGCGGGCGGCTGTTCCTCTGCGGAGGCGCCTGTTCCGGCGGCCCTGGGCGCGGCGGCCTTCGGCTCGGGCTCCTGCGCCTTCTCAGCCCTGGCCGCGCGGCGCGGGGCCGGCCTTTCCTCAGCCGGTTCCGGCCTGTCCTCCACCGCCGTGGGTGCAGCGGGACGCGGCGCGGGCGTGCCGTCCAGATCCCGGCGGATGGATTCGAGGAAGCTGTCGAAATCCTCGTCCGCGGACAGTCCGGTGAAATCAAAGCCCTTGTTCTCTTCGCTCATGTCTCATTCCCCCTCGCCTGAAGCGTCCTGCTCCGGAGCCTCGCTCCCGGCAGGCTCTTCACTTTCCGCCGGCGCGTCGCTCTCTACAGGCTCGGCGCTCTCAGCCGGCGCGTCGCTCTCGGCTGGCGCGGCGCTCTCCACGGGCTCCTCGCTCTGCACGGGCGTCTCTTCCGGCGCGAGAATGGCTTCGATCTCGTCCTCTGGGACGAAAAGCCCCGCCAGGAAGGAAAGCCCGCTGTCCGAGGCGCGCTGCACGAACACCTCCCGCGCCGCGGGAGAGGGTCCCTTCGTGATTATAAACACCGCCGCCAGCACCGCGATGACGGCGCAGGCCAGCGTCACGCCGACGAAGGCAAAGACTCTCCCGGCGACCCGGCCGGCTCCGCCCTCGTCGAGCTGCATCTTGTCTTCCCTGCTCATATTTCTTCTCCCTTCCGTGAGAGTTTTGTCCTATTTATTGAAGTACAGCAGTCTGGCCTTGCCCTCGCCCAGCTCGACGCAGCTCCAGCAGCCCTGCTCGAACCAGAGGCGGTTCACAGCGGAATCCGGCATCTCCAGGAGCAGCATCATGATGGTGGAAAGCGGCCCGTTGTGCGCCACGAGCAGGGTGTCCCGACCGCCTGCGGCGGCGCGCTCTATGACGTTGAGGACGCGGCCGCGCAGGCTATCAAAGCTCTCGCCCCCCGGCGGGACAACGGTGGTCCAGTCGTTCAGCATGGCGCGCACCAGCTCCGGCTGCTCGGCTATCATCTGCTCGAAGGGGCGGTTTTCAAACTCGCCCATGTCCTGCTCCATGAGCCCGTCGTCGAGCTCTATGCGCACGCTGCGCCCGGCCAGGGCGAGGCGCGCGGTCTCCGCCGCGCGGATGAGCGGGCTGGAGATGCACAGGTCTATGTGCTCCCCCGCGAGCTTTTCTCCCACTTCGCGGGCCTGACGGCAGCCCTTTTCGGTGAGCGAGCAGTCCGTGCGCCCGTAAAGGCGGCGCTGGACGTTGCACTCGGATTCTCCGTGTCTGACGAGATACAGCTTCATATGTCGGACCTCTCCTGTTCCACCGGCAGCCCGGCGAGATATCTGCGCAGCATATCGAAGACGTTCTGGCAGGCGTAAAGTCTGACCGTGGCCCTGTCGCGGTTGGAGATGTGCTTCTCGCGCACCCAGGTGCGCGTCCCGTCCGAGAGTGAGACGAAAACGGTGCCCACGGGGTTCCGCCCGTCGCCGTCGGGTCCCGCAAGACCCGTTATGCCCACGCCGAGCTGCGCGCCCAGCTTGAGCCTCACGCGCTCGGCCAGCTCCGCGGCGACCTCGCGGCTGACCGCGCCGTATTTCTCCAGCGTGTCCCTCGGGATGCCGAGCAGCAGGTGCTTGGCATCGTTCGTATACACCACTACGCCGCCGCGCAGCACGGCGGAGGCGCCCGGGATATCGGTTATGCGGGCCTCAAGCTCCCCGCCCGTGCAGCTCTCCGCCGCGGCGAGGCTGACGCCCTTCTCGATGAGGAGCTTCACCGTGTGTTCTGCGATGTTCGCCCCGTCCACCGCGTATGCGAGGTCTCCGAACATGTCGAGGACCTTCTCGACGACGGGGGCCATCATCTCCTCGGCCTCGGCGGCGGTCCCCGCCTTGGCGGTGACGCGCACGAGGCACTCGCCGTTCTTGGCGTAGGGCGCGAGGGTGGGGTTCGTGAGCTCCTGCATGTACTCGCGCAGGCGGTACTCCATCTCGCTCTCGCCTATGCCGAAGAAGTGGATGTTGTGCGAGGCGATGACGGCGTCGGAGAGCCGCGCGAGGATGGGCCGCACGCGGTACTCCAGCAGCGGGCGCAGCTCCCTGGGCGGGCCGGGCAGCATGACGACGTGGACGCCCTCGCGCTCGAAGTAGCAGCCGGGCGCGGTGCCCCAGTCGTTGCGCAGGGCCGTGGAGCCCTCGGGCAGCCAGACCTGCTGGAGGTTGTTGGGCGTGAGCTCCCTGTAGCCGCGCTTTACCCAGATATCGCGCAGCCAGGCCTCTTCGCCTTTGTCCAGCGCAAGCTCCATGCCGAAGGCGGCGGCCAGGGCGGACTTCGTGAGGTCGTCGCAGGTGGGGCCGAGGCCGCCGGTGGTTATGATGAGGTCCGCGCGGCCCTTGGCGCGGCTCACGGCCTCCGTGACCCGGCCCGGGTTGTCGCCCACGACGGTCTGCCAGTGGACGTCGATGCCGTATTCCGACAGGAGCACGGCGACGTCCGCCGCGTCCGTATTTATCGTGCTGCCGAGCAGCAGCTCGGTGCCGACGGAGATTATCTCAGCCTTCAATGTCTATCCATATCCTTTCGATGCCTTCCAGCGCCTCGGCCACGAGGCCCTCTATGTCCATGGCTGCCTCCGCCGCGGCGACGTCCTCGACCCTCGGCTTGGTCTTGGGGTGGCGCGGGGTGAAGACGGTGCAGCAGTCCTCATAGGGCAGGATCGAGGTCTCAAAGGTGCCGATCTTCCGCGCGATGCGGATGATGTCCTCCTTGTCCATGCCTATAAGCGGCTGTAGGACGGGCAGGTCCGTGACGGCCTGGGTGCTGGCCATGGCCTCCATGGTCTGGCTGGCGACCTGGCCGAGGTTCTCGCCGGTGACGATGGCCTTGCAGCCGCCGCGCTCGGCTATCTTTTCCGCTATGCGCATCATGAAACGGCGCATGACGAGGGTGAAATACTCCTCCGGGCACTTGTCGCGTATCTCCTCCTGTATGTGCGTGAAGGGTACGACCTCAAGGCACATCTGCCCGCACCAGGGCGTGAGCAGCCGCGCGAGCTCCACGACCTTTTCCTTGGCCGCCTCGGAGGTATAGGGGAAGGAGAAGAAGTGTACGGGTATGCACCTCACGCCGCGGCGGGTTATCATCCATGTGGAGACGGGGCTGTCGATACCGCCGGAGAGCAGGGTGACGGCCCGGCCGTTGGAGCCTATGGGCAGCCCGCCCGCGCCGGGCGCAGGGGCCGCGTGGACATAGGCCGCGTAGTCGCGCACCTCAAGGTGGACGGTAAGCTCCGGATGCCGGACGTCCACGCGCGTCTCCGGGCAGGCCTCTGCAAGCCGGCCGCCGACGTACTGGGAGAGCTGTATGCTGGTCATGTGGAAGCTCTTGTCGGAGCGCTTGGTCTCCACCTTGAAGCTCTCGGCGGCGAGCATATCCTCGCGCAGGTACTCGATGGCGAGCCTTGCGATGGCGTCCTCGTCCTTCTCGCAGGCCGCGGCGCGCGAGAGCGCCACGACGCCGAAGGTCTTTGAGAGCGCGTCAAAGGCGGCGTCCATATCCGCGGTCTCGCTCTCGGGCTCGACATAGACCGTGGACTGCACGCAGTAGACGCGGAACTCGCCCATGGGCTTGAGCCGCTTGCGTATATTCGAGACGAGCTTCTGCTCGAAATATCTCCTGTTGAGGCCCTTCAGGACGGTCTCGCCCTGTTTGAGCAATATGATGTCTTTCAAAAAAATCACCTTAAAACGAAATTTCGCAGCCCAGAGCGCACTCTCTCAGCCCGCGCAAAAAGGCCGCGCGGCGCAGGACGACGAAGTCCCAGCGTCTGGCCTCGGTCTCCAGCCGCACAGCCGGGAACCCCAGCACGCGTGAGCGCCCGACGGCGCGCAGGTCCGCGAAAGGTATGAAGATGCGTCTTTTATCCTTCGGCACCTGTATCTTCTGCGTAGTAAAAAGCAGCCCGCCAGGCTGGATGAGGAGGCAGCCGCCGGTTATCCCGCCCCAGCAAAGGCTTGCCGCATAAGCTCCGCCCATGCGCCCGCCCCCTGAAATTGTCGGTCATAGCACAATTACAGGATATTTTATCACACCGTCCCGTCAAACGCAAGCGCGCAGGCTGGTTTTGCGCCTCCCGCCCGGCGGTGCGGCGGACGGCGGCGGAACGCGCCGTTTTGCTTGCGGTTGATTTTACCTTACCCTGCGGTTCCACCCCATTTCTTTGGTCTTACCCAAAGAAATGCGCTTTTGGACGCGTGCGTCCCCGTAGGCTTGGCGGGCAAAAGTCTCGCCCAGTAAAAGTTTTTTGCCCCGCTTTTTTACAAAAAAGCGGGCGGGGTCCAGGGGCGGAGCCCATGGACGCGCGCCGCAGCGCGCGGAACTCTCCTTGTGCTCACAAAGCGCAGGAGGGGGTCAAAGGGGGAACCCTCGCCGGGGGTTCCCCCTTTGCGGGCGGCCCCCGCCGCCCGCAGCCAATGCTACACCATAACGCCTGCGGTCATCCCCCTCCGGTCGTGGGTGGAACCACGCCCCTACAAGGTGTTTTTGCGTTTTCGCGCTTAATTTGCCGGACGGAAAATGTCCCAATACTGTAAAAAGCGCCCCTCTCAGGGGGGCGCCTTTCACTTCTATTCCGCCTCGGCAAAATACACGCTCAGCCGGTCCTGTATCACCCGCGCCGTTTCCTCCGCCGTGCGCGCCCCGGCGATGTAGGCGGAGGCCTCCTCTGTTATGATGTCGAGGGCCTGGCGGTCGTAGAACTCCAGCCAGTCGGCGCTCTCTACGAGGGCGAGGTATTCCTCGGCCTCCTGCTCGTCGCGCAGCTGGAAGGGGCTGTCGCCGATGCCGTCCCTCAGCATCTGCTCGAAGGCCGGGCGGTAGAGCGGCAGGGAGTGGGTGGCGAGGCCCTCCGGCGCGTCGGTCAGAAGGTAACTTATGAAGTCCCAGCAGGCCTCCTTGTGCTCAGAGGCCGCACAGATACCCAGCGCCCAGTCGAGCAGTACGCTCAGCCCCGCCTCGCCGTCGGGGGAGATGAAGCCGAAATAGCTCATCTCCCGTCCCGACCAGGCCTCGTCGAACTTGAGGCCCCGGCTCAGTCCGCTCAGTACGCCTGCGCCCAGCATCAGCTGGCCCCGGCCCATGCGCTGCCAGGCGTTTTCAAAGTTCTCCGGCGTCTCGTACTCGTCCGACCTGTCCCGCCTCACCAGCAGCGCGGCCTCAAGTATGGAGATGAACTCCGCGCTGTTGAAGTCGCAGGCCCCGGCATCCCGGTCCACGGCCCCGGCCAGATAGCGCTTCGACAGCTCCTCAATGAAATAGCCCGGCTCCATGTGATAGGCCATGTCCTGCCAGGGCTCCAGCGCTGCCTCCATTTCAAGGTATTCCGCAATGGAGATGCCCCGCTTCTCTCCGAAAACTTCTTTCGGCCCCCTGAGCCCGCGCAGGGTGAAGCCGTCGCTGAGCACATAGAGCCCGCCGGGGCTGCAGAGCGCGTCCCAGACCATGAGGTCCTCCCGCCCAAGCTCGGGGTCGGCGTCGAGATAGGGCGTCATGTCCGCCATCAGGCCCCGGGCGACGTAGCCCGCCAGGCCCGGGTCGTGCGAGCCGCCGACCGTGCCGACGCAGAGCATGTCCGGCCCCTCGCCCGCGGCGAACTCGGCGGCGAGCCGCGTCCGCGCGTTTTCGAGGCTGCCGCCCGCGAGCTCATAGTAGTCCACCACCCGGATGAGGCAGGGCCCGCCCGAGCTGTTGTATTCCCAGACCAGATCCTCAAAGCGTGAGGAGTACCCGAACACGCCGAGGGTAAGCACCGCTCTGTCCGCCACCTCCTCCGGCGTGGCGGGCCGGAGCAGGACATAGCCCCGCTCCGTGGAGCAGAGCAGGCGGCCCTCGCCCAGGGGCGAGAGCGCGTTTATCCTGCCCGGCTCGATGCGGCAGGCGTCAAAGTCCACGAGCGGCGTCCTGGCCCCGGCGGCGTCCAGGGTGTACACTCCGTCCGTCCCGGCAAGGTACAAAAACGCCGCCTCGTCCCCTGAGCCGAGAACCCCGCCCTCGACTGCGAAGCCCTCGCTGCCGCCATCGAGCGGCAAGACGAAAAGGCCCGCTCCCTGTACAGAGACGCTGTGCAGCCCGCCGTCCCCGTCCGCCACGAGATAGCGGTGGCCCTCGGGCAGCTCCAGCTCCTCCGTCCTGCCATCAGGCGAGAGGGAGACGGCGCGCTCACCGAGGTCGGCCCAGGCCCGGCCGCGCGACAGCAGCAGGCCCTGCGGCTCAGCGGGCAGCACGGCTTCCGCCAGCAGCTCGCCCTCCATGGAGTAGAGCCGCAGGAAAACGCCCTCGCCGTCGAGGCAGTAGAGCCAGGCGCCGTTTTCGTCCACGCGCAGCAGCCCGCCGCCGCTGCCTGAGAGACGGAACAACAGCTTCCCGGGGCTCAGGATGCTCAGCCCGCCCCCGGACGCGATAGCAAGCCGGTAGCCCTCGCTGCCGTAATAACAATAGAGCTCCGGCTCAAACTCCCCGGGCAGCTCCGGCACCTCCGCCGCATAGCACTCTCCTGGCCCTTCCCAGCCCGCGCCGGACTGCCCGCAGCCGGGAAGGAGCAGCAGCGCCAGCGCCGCCAGGAGCGCCGCCGCCCGCCTCATGCCGCGCCCCGGAGGCTCATGCCGTCCACATAGGCCCGCGCCAGCTCCAGAGCGGCCTCGTCCACGTCCTCCTGCTCCGCCAGGCGCGCGTAGAGCTGCTCTGCCCCGGCGGGCAGCAGGCAGCCGTCGCCCAGCTCTATCGCGGGCCGCGAGTCAGGCCCGTAGACGAAGCTGAGGAACTCCCAGGCCCCCTCCACGTCCCCGCAGGAGGCGAGGATGGAGAGCGTGAGGCAGTCCGTCTCCGGCCCGAAGCCGGGGCAGCCCGTGTCCCAGAGCGCTCCGTCCGTCACCATCGCGGCCAGCTGCTCCACGCTGGAGATGTTCACCCGCTCCAGCAGCGAGGGCATGTCGCAGTACTTTTCCAGCTCCGTCTCGCGGTCGTATTCGGGCAGATAGGCGTTCAGCTGCCAGGGGACGTTGTTTGCCCAGCCGGGAAAGAGCAGCGCGCCCTCGCCCAGCCCGTCCAGCAGCTCCAGCGCCTCGGCCTCGGAGAGCGTCAGCCGCCCGTCCAGCAGCTCCTTGGAGCAGCCGTAGCTCATGCCGCCCCAGCGCACCGGCAGCGCGTAGAGCGCCCCGTCCTCCTCCAGCCCGTCCAGCAGGAAGGGCAGGATGTCCTCCCGGCCCATGCCGGAGTCCACGTATGGCATTATGTCAACCAGATTTGAGCTCTCATAGCCCGCGCCACCGGCCACAATGTCCGGTGCTTCCGTGTCCATGACCACGCGGTAGTCCGCGCTCGCGGCGTTGAAGAGCCGCATGGCGTCCGAGAGCACGGCGCTGCCGTCCGCGTCGAGTCGGAGCACAGTCCGCCCGTCCGCGGCGGGCTGGGAGCCGCATCCCGCGAGCGTGAGCAGCAGGGCCAGAAGTGCGGCAAATGTCCTTTTCATAACGTTGCCTCCTGTCATTTTTGGCCAGTTTATCAGCTGCTTGTATCTGAATTGCATCAGGCAGGACGTGTTTACAAATTGTTCATAATTTTCGCATATAAAAAGGCCCCGCCGCTCACTAGCGGCGGGGCCTTGCGCTCATTCAACGTCTCTGAAGCCGTCGTCCTCGGGTTCGAGCTGGCGCTTGAGGGCGCGCAGCCTGCCTGCGACGTCGTCACCGGGCTCATCGAGGCGCTTCTGCATCTCCTCAAGCAGGAAACGGGAGCCTGAGAGCATGGTGTAGGTGGCGCTGCGGGCCTTGCCGGCCTTGGAGAGCTCCTGCAGGTTCAGGCGCACGAGTTCGAGCTCAGCGCCGACGCTCTCGTAGAGGTCCTCATACTTGCCGAGGGCGGCGAGCAGCTCCTCAGGGCTGTGCTCTCCTGCCGTGTAGCCGCCGCCGGGGGCGGGCTGGGTGAGTCTGTCCATTTTTGAATTACCTCCGGATATCAGTCATCGCCGCCGCCGAGGGCCTCAAGCTTGGAGACCGGCGTCGGCCTGTTGTCGCCGTGCTTCACGAAGAGCATCGTCAGGAAGGCCAGCAGCACGCATACGCTGCCGTAGGGGAAGAGCACCGTCATGGCCAGCTTGTCCATGAGGATGCCGGAGAAGATGGGCGTGATGGTCTGGGCCGCCATGCTGGCGGTGTAGTAGAAGCCGGTGTAGCGGCCCACGTCGCCTCCGCGCGAGAGCTCGACGACCATGGGATAGCTGTTGACGTTTATCGTCGCCCAGCCCACGCCCGCGAGGGCGAAGAGGATGTTCATGACGAGCGGAGAACTGCCCGCGCGGATGAAGCTGCCCGCGAGGAAGGCCCCGCCCAGGATGACGATGCCCGCGAGTATGGTCTTGCGCCGGCCTACCTTCGAGGCGATGGCGCCGACGGGTATGTAGGAGACGATGGCAGCGCCCGTGGCGATGGTGAGCGTGGCGTTGTAGTCGAGGTCGAGGACGTTGGAGGCGTAGACGGCGTACTTGCTGGTGACGGCGTTGTAGCCGAAGAACCAGAGAACGACGGAGGCGAGGATGAGGAGCAGAGATCTGCGCTCGGCCTTCGAGAGCTTCCTGTCGCCGGAGCCGTTGTCCTCGGCCTCCTCGGTATCTATGCCGTAGCGGGCGCTCTCCTCGTGCATCTCACGCACGAGCTGGGGCTCCTTGACCTTCCAGAGGAAGATGAGCAGGGAGCCGAGCATGAGGCCGGAGATGACGGCAAAGAAGGCGGTGTAGCTCATGAGGGCGTTTTCGGCCTTGCCGGTGCCGAAGACCATGCCTAGGATGAGGACGATGATGCCGCCGGCAGCGCCCATGAGGTTTATGACGGCGTTGGCCTTGCTGCGCAGGGGTTTTATCGTGACGTCCGGCATGAGCGCCACGGCTGGGCTGCGGAAGGTGGCCATGCTGAGCAGCACCAGGAGCAGCACGCCGATGAAGAGGATGAGCGGCGCCCGGTGCTCGGCGCTCGCCTGAGCGGCGTAGGCCTGGCGGGCGGGGACGACGTAGTTGGTGTAATCCGGATTCGTGCCGCCGTCGGCGTCCTTCATGGAGATGGCGCAGAACTCCTCGCGCGAGAACTCCTCCTGGACGACGAAAGTCTCGCCGTCGGGCGTGGAGGCGGTCAGGTCCGCGTCATAGAGCGTCTCCTGGGCCGTGGGATTGTCCACGGCGACGGGGGCGAGGTATTTTATCTGCATGTCGTCCGCGAAGGAGAGGACGACGAAGAGCGCCGCGGCCGCGACGGTGCCGAAGATGATGAAGGGCGTCCTGCGCCCGCGGCGGCTCTTGCACTTGTCCGAGACGGCGCCGAAGAGCGGCAGCAGGAAGAGCGCCAGCACGTTGTCCGCCGCCATGATGACGCCGGAGAGCGTCTGCGACATGCCGAATTTGTCCGTGAGTATCTTGGGTATAATGGTGTCGTAGGCCTGCCAGAAGGCGCAGATAAGGAAAAAGGCGAAGCCGACGAAGATGGTGCGCTTATAGTTTAGCTTCATTCTATCCCTCTCTCTACCGTTTATGACCTAAGTGTAAACTATATCCCGGAGCAATTCAACATTTATTTGACGCTGGGAGCGAGGCGTTGTAAAATAAAATCATAGGGAGGTGCCGGTATGAAAAACGACACTACTGCACTCAAAGTACTGCTGTATACGGCGGGCGGCGCGGCTGCACTGGCCGGGATGTGCGCGTATCTCGTGGCGCCCGGCAAGCGGGACAAGGCCCGGCGCGCCCCCTTCATGGGCCGCAATTACGCACATCGCGGCCTGCACAGGATAGATAAGAGCGTGCCTGAGAACTCGATCCCGGCCTTCGAGGCCGCGGCGCGCATTGGCTACGGCGTGGAGCTGGACGTCCACCTGTCGAAGGACGGGGAGCTCGTGGTCTTCCACGACGACGACCTCATGCGCATCTGCGGCGCGGAGGGCCGTGTGGAGGAAAAGACACTCGCGGAGCTCCGGCAATACCGCCTGTGCGGTACGGAATACGGCATCCCGACCCTGGCGGAGGTGCTTGCCGCCATAGACGGGCGCTGTCCCATGATAGTCGAGCTCAAGCGCGGCTCCCGGAACCGTGAGCTCTGCCGCAAGACCTACGAGCTCATGCGCGGCTACAAGGGCCGCTGGTGTGTGGAGAGTTTCGACCCGCGCATCGTGCTTTGGTTCCGCGTGCATGCGCCGGAGGTGCTCCGCGGCCAGCTCTCGACGCGCATGTCGTCTCTGCGCAAGTCCACAAAGCCGCTACAGGCCTTCATCCTCAGCCGGCTTTTCCTGAACTTCCTGACGCGGCCGCACTTCATTGCGTATGAGATAGGCCGCAAGCCCCTGACCGTGAAGCTTTGCGAGCTCATGGGCGCGATGAAGGTCGCGTGGACTTCTCGTGAATGGAAGACGGAGGAGAAAAACGACGCGGTCATTTTCCAATTCTATCGCCCGAGGGTGAAATTCAAATAAACAGCCGCAAAGAGGCGGGCGCTGGAGGCGCCTGTCTCTTTGCTTTATGCGCGACGTATGACAATTGCGAAAACGC
>OHQM01000883.1_pt1 | contig 14331 bp, 10 predicted proteins | sample 1577941 | NCBI WGS metagenome assembly OHQM01 (sample SAMEA3879604, study PRJEB24766) | human gut metagenome | biome: human-associated habitat; feature: feces | place: USA | collected 1985/1987
GTCAAGGCAAATCTCCCTGAGTGAGGCAGATTTTCACCGGCCTGCGCCATGGCGATCATGTACATGGCCGGAGAACCGGTCACCTTTGCCGGAATGGCAGGATTCATCATGATGCTGGGTATAACGATGGTAGCCGCACCGGGAGTTCCGGGAGGAGCGATCATGGCGGCATTGGGATTGCTGCAAAGTATGCTCGGTTTCAATGAGACATTGCAGGCGCTGATGATCGCACTTTACATTGCAATGGATAGTTTCGGAACAGCCTGCAATGTAACCGGAGACGGTGCCATTGCGATTGTAGTAGATAAGATTGCCGGAAAACAACAGACTTCGCCCGACATAACCGAATAGTTTTTCAGGAGACATCACATTATTCATTGAAAGTCTTCCCAATGAAAAATAAAAAAGAGGTACGTCTATTTTGATTTAGACGTACCTCTAAATTCATTTACACCTACCTCTAAATCGAATTAGACCTAGGTGTATCCGAAAAACCTTTATAATAATTCCTGTAAAGTATTTACACCTTTTTCCCGCATCATTGTAATAGCGATATGTGCACAGGCATAGGCATCCGCCATTGCATGATGGTGATTCCTCAGGTCATATCCGCAATAGGCAGCCACAGTATGTAGCTGATGGTTCACCAGAAAAGGATACATTTTTCGTGACAGTCGGCAGGTACAATAGAACTGATATTTGGGATAGGCCAGTTCGTAGGCCATATGTGCAGCTTTCAGGCATCCTTCATCGAAAGGGCTGTTGTGGGCTACCAGTGGCAAATCGGCAACCTTCGGTGCAATTTTCGCCCAGACTTCTTCAAAATCAGGTGCCTCATTCGTATCTTCCGGTGTCAGTCCGTGAACAGCCGTTGTCCACTGAGTATAATAGTTAGGATACGGGCGGATCAGGCTATACACCTGATCGATCACATGATTATCTTCCATAATGACAATCCCGACACTGCATACACTACTGCGTTTCCCATTGGCGGTCTCAAAATCTATTGCGGCAAAGCGTTCCATATTCCTTGTTTCTTTATCTGGCAAAGATAATAATATAACGTGAATTACTTTTCTTTATGAAAGGCACCTATTTCTTTCCACACAATGTTTCTTGATTTTATTAGAGACAAAAAGGAGATTTATCTCCGGCTTCATCGGGATAATCTCCTTTTTTAATTTTCCGTATAGGGACAACAATAGATAATCTGTTTATTTTGCGATTAATGTTATCTGATCAACCATCTTTCCTTCCAGATCCATTACTTTTAATTCCAGCTTATTATCTTTCGTAACACCTTTTACCACTGTTTTGTGGGCATTGTCTATTACAGGAAACTTCACAGAAGATGTCGGCTTATTATTAAAATAATGATGTAAATGGCCACTCAGCATGACATCGACATTTACATTATTCAGAACAGGGACAAATTTTTCCAGGACCTCTTTTTGTCCATGCCATAACCTTTTGTCAGGCAACGGAGGCATATGTGCAATAACCACTCTGTATTTTGCCTCTGTAAAATCTTTTGATTTTACAGCTTCTACCAACCATTTAGCCTGTTCCGTCCGATAATTATCATAATCAGTTATGCCACTATATTCAATATCCGAATCCGGTTTATCTTCACCTGTATCCAGGAAAATATAACAGATCGGACCCTGGCGAAGCAGGAAATACAAATGCGGCTCCTTCGGTGAGAAATAATGCTGGAAGAAAGTTGCGAAAATACCGCGGGTTTCATGATTTCCACGGGCATAATACATAGGCGTTTCCTTGGCAAACATATCGATCGATACATCCATGAAACCAGTAAACAATTCTTCTTCATTTTTCAACTGACTCAACATATCCCCATTGAAAATCAACATATCCGTATTTTTATAATCAGCCACCTTCAATAATTGAGGAATATCATCCGTACGACCGTGAATATCATTAATCATAACAAAGGATGTCTCCGGTTTATTCCGGTCATTGGTTGTAAAGATTAATGGTTCAGCTCCATAAACATCAGTCGCAGCAACCTTACCATACATAACTTCCACCCCCTGGTGATCCAGTACTTCCTGCGAATATACCCGGTAACGGTATTTTGTACCGGGAGTCAAACCGGTTATTTTCACAGCATGCAATAACGATGTATTTTTTACTCCATTAGTCGAGTCAAAATATTTCGGCCGTTCCTGTTGATAATAATCACTATTGTCATCCGGTGCCAGTTCTACCCATCCGACAGACGGCTTGCCTACCATCCATACAACCGTTACTTCCGTTTCCTTCAAATTTTGAAGATACGGACCATGCTTTATTGTAATACGATCTTGTGCAAAACCAAGCACAGAAATACAGATACAGATCAAACTTAAAAATAGCCTTTTCATATACTTATTATTATTCATATCCTTCATTCTGTTTTAAATTCGGGTTCTTATCCAATTCGGCCTGTGGAAATGGCAAATAACGGTTGTATGGACGGAACACCCGATCTTCAATCTTACGCAACGACTCATTTTCTGCTGTCGGAGCAGAAATAGTTGCTCGTAAGTCACGGTCAGGTTCATTTACATTTACAGTACCTATCATACGATACAATGTGCCGTTCATAAGCGTTTCTGCCAGCATTTTTCCATTCTGGTCTTTCCAGCGCAATAAGTCAGCTCTGCGCAAACCCTCTCCTGCCATTTCAATACAACGTTCGCGACGAACCAGTTCACGGAGTTTTTCCTGCGTATTATATTTCGCCCTGTCAACAGCGACATGGCCACAGCGTGCTCTAAGCTGGTCGAGTATATCATAAACTTCTGTTGTATTCTCATTCTTTTCTACGTTAATTTCTGCAATTGTCAGCAAGACTTCCGCATAACGGAAAAGGATCGGACACGTATTTTCATTTCCTAATGATGCCGAATACTGAGACAGCGGAACTGTATATTTGGCCCAGATCATACCGGTTCTTGATGAATTATCAGCGGCATCCATATAGTCGGCATTCAAACTGCCATCAATACTTTTATCCAAGGTATTAATAACCCGCTGTTTTCCGTCGGAACCGACCCAATCCATACCTGGATACAGGATCGTCAAAGCCAAACGGGGATCCCTGTTTGCAAAAGGATGCACAGGATCATAACCAGAGCCTTCTTCTTCCGGACGTAACCCGGATTTCATTTCATACATATCAACCAGATTCTGGGTAGGAACCATTGAAGCCCAACCTCCGTCCTGATTATTAAACATACGGATCATATTGGAAAATGCATAGGTATTGCTAACATGCTGCATGGCATAAATAATCTCTTTCGATCCCTGTCCTTTAATACTGAACATTTCCTGAAAATTAGGATCCAGTTCATATTGGTTCAGATTCTGGATCGAACGAGCAGCACTCATAGCCAGGTCAAGATCGCCCCAATACAAGGCTGCACGCATTTTGATTGCCAAAGCCGTTCCTTTGGCAATACGTCCACGCTGTGACGGTTTATCTTTCAGGTCGGATATAGCAGCATCCAGTTCGCCATAAATAAACTTTTTCACAGTCTCTTCAGAAGCACGTTCAACCTGTGCTTCTGAAGATGTTTGAGGCAGGTCGGTAATCAATGGAACACCTCCATACCAAAAGTTCATATGAAAATAACGGTATGCCCGGATCGTACGAACCTGGGCAAACAAGTCTTTCTTTTCTGCCTCATCTGCAAAAGCCACACTCTCTGCATTTTCCAGAAAAGTATTACACCGACGGATCGTTTCATAATTATAGTAAGTCACAGTCGCAGCCTGCGTCATTGCTCCGTTGCCTGTCACTTTCAGAGAACTTGTATTACTATAATTAAATCCAATATCAGAAAGGCAATCGGCATAGAGAATATCTGTAGAGCCGTTTTTCGCCTCATTCCATTTATCATAACATGCAGTAGCTGCACTATAGACGTCATCTTCTGTTTGCCAGAAAGTAGAAGGAGATAGTTGATCGTACGGTTTCGTATCGAAAAAATCATCACATGAGCTCAATGCAACTCCACATGCGACCAAAGAAAGAGAAAGATATTTTAATAATTTCATAATTCCTGTATATTAGAAGGTTATATTTATTCCAATTGAATTTGTACATACCTGCGGATAATGAGAACCACGACCAGAAGGAGCTTCCGGATCAATATTAACCGGCAGGTTATCAAACTTAAACAAGTTTTCACCTGAATAATAAATCTTGGCACGTGAAACGCCAATTCCTTTCAACCAGTTATCCGGCAGATTATATCCGAACTGAATGTTTTTGACACGTAAATAATTTGTCTTAAAGATCCAGAATGTAGAATAGTTACTCGGTCTACTGCTGGTCCGGTCAGACTCCGCAACACGCGGGAAAGTTCCATTCGGATTTTCAGGCGACCAGGCATCAAACCAGGCTGTCGAAGGATGTGAACTATCTCCTGTAAATTCACCAAATACTTCATTGTTAAAATAACGTGACACACCACAGGCTCCCTGCATAAATACCGACAGATCAAAATTTTTCCAGGAAGCAGATAAATTGAGACCGAAAGTAACATTCGGCTGCTCTGAGCCGGAGACATCACGGTCGGCTGAAGTTAGCTTACCGTCTCCATTGACATCTTTGTATTTAATATCACCGGCTTTAAATGCATTACCAAACGGATTACCGTATTTTTCAGTATAAGCATCAGCCTCTTCCTGACTTCTAAATAAGCCGTCAGCAACATAACCATAAAATGATTTATAGGCAGAGCCTACCCGATTGATAAAATAGTTATTATTTTTATCCAACATCTCATTGACACCGCCCAAATTCAGAATTTCATTTTTATTCACAGCCATATTCCCTGTTGCTGAGAATTTCCAGTCATTCCATTGTTTACGAAAAGCAGCCGTCACTTCAAAACCTGAATTGCGCATGGCTCCCACATTATCTTTATACGGATCTAATCCAAAACTACCGGGAACAGGCACATCCATAATAATACCAGTTGTTTTACGATTGTAATAATCGACTGTAAAATCCAGACAAGAAAGTACGCTCAAATCAAATCCGATACCCCAGTTTGACGACTTTTCCCAGGAAATGGTAGATAATTTCTGAGCTTTCTGCATAATACCAGTGTTTACATTTCCGTCAAAAGGATAGTTCCCCCCACTACTTGAACCAATCGCATAAGTTATTAACCAAGGATAATAATCATCCAATGCTTCCTGGTTTCCAAGCTGGCCCCATGATGCACGGACTTTCAGTGATTGCATCCAGTCACTGGCTCCTTCCATGAAACCTTCTTCAGACAAACGCCATCCGGCAGAAAGAGATGGAAAATATCCCCAACGGTTATCCGGACTGAAACGGGAAGAAGCATCCGCCCTGAAATTCGCCTCGAACAAGTATTTTCCTGCATAGTCATAATTGATACGTCCAAAATAAGACATCATAGCCAATTCACGGGAATAACCTTCGTTTGTCTGGGTTGATTGGGTACCGGCATTAATATCCGTCATATCATTATTCGGAAAACTCTGACGATAAGCCTTCGTATACTTATAATTATATTTTTCAATACGATAGCCTGCCATTGCTTTCAGGTTATGATTCCCGAAACTTTTGTCATAATTGACCAACAGATCCAATGAAGTACGGTCCCATAGGTAAGTACGTTCATCCAATGAGTTGGGACCATGATATTTGATCGTATTATATTGAATATCCTTGACAAATTCTTTTCTATCCTGAACATCGGATACATATGCTCCCTGCGCTGTAAATTTCAGACCTTTCATTATGTTATAATCAACAGCCAGGATACCAGAGAAATTCTGATTGTTACGATTCAATGTCTGATCCAGATCCAGCCAGGCTACAGGATTTCCATCACCGATGGTTCCATATGTTCCATCTTCATTCTTATAAGGTATCCAGGGAGCGATACGATTCAACTGACGGATAATCTGGTCAGAACCACCTCCTACATACGAGTTCGTCGGGTCTGCATAATCGTTATGAATAAACGACATATTCGCACGCACATTAATATGATCCGATAATTTGGCATCCAAATTGGTACGCATATTGAACTGCTCACGGTTACTGTGTTTCATAATACCATTTTGATTCAGGTAACCGACAGAAGCCATATACTTTATATTCTCCGAACCACCTGACAGGTTGATATTATGTTGATGCATAAAGCCGTTTCCCGCGAAACCCAAATCATTCCAATCGGTATCAGGATGTCCGTAAGGATCGCTGCCGTCACGAAACAACTTAATATCTTCTTCAGTAAAGCGGGGGGCTTTACCACTTGACTCCAATGCTTTATTGTAATAAGTTGCAGCATCAGCTGAGTTCATTCTTTCGATAAAACCAGTTGCTGTCTGCCAACCGAAAGTAGCATTATAAGAAACAACAGGACGCCCGGAAACACCACGCTTTGTTGTAATCAGAATTACCCCATTGGCTGCTTTCGAACCATAAATTGCAGCAGAAGCCGCATCTTTCAGTACAGAAATAGACTCAATATCATTCGGATCAATCTGATTCATAGAACCGGACTCTATTCCATCGATCAATATATAGGGATCTGAATTGTTTAATGTACCCGTACCACGTACACGGATACTGGTGTTATCACTGGAACCCGGACGACCCTGACCGGATGTAATGGTCAGACCGGGAACGATTCCCTGGATACCGGATGCAACCGATGTAATAGGACGTTGTACCAGTTCCTGACTGGAAATAGAAGCAACAGATCCCGTCAGATTAACTTTTTTCTGAGCACCGTATCCAACAACGATAATTTCTTCCAGCTTCTGTGTATCTTCCATCAATTTAATATTGAATGTTGATAGGTTGCCTACTGAAACAAATTGTTCTGTATAACCAATATAAGAAATACTTAAGGTTGAACCGGCAGACACATTCAATGTAAAATTACCATCCAAATCAGTTACTGTACCGTTTGTTGTTCCTTTTTCCACCACATTTGCCCCAATAACAGGTTCGCCGGCAGCATCGACAACGGTCCCTTTTACAGTCCGATTCTCTTGCTTCTGAGTAACAGATGTTGCTTTCAATGTCAGCACAATCAGGTTTTCCTTTTCTTTTTTATAGGTGATATCCGTACCAGACAATAGTTTATCCAATACATCTTCTATCGGAGCATCCTTTACCGACAGAGACACTACTTTATCCAGACTGAATAAATCTTCATTATAGAAAAACTGATAATTACCTGAACGTTCGATTGCTTTCAAAGCCTGACGTAAAGTTTGTTTTTGTATACTTATCGATATCTGCCCCAAAAGGGAAGGAGATATAAACAATATTAATAAAACTAATCTAACCCAGCTAAATTGCCGTTTTTTAAGGACATAAATAGTCCTACTAATTAAATAATTCATAAATTTGTAGAGATTAAAGGTATTTATTAATTGCACTTGTTATTTGCGAGATACCGAAGTGCGGTTTATAAATTACAGTAGAGGGGATGGTGTCTGACACTATCCCTTTTTTATCATTCTATCCCGTGTTTTCCATATTCCAATACTTTAGTGTTAAACAAATTATTTATCTATTTCAATGCTTTTTCATAATAAGCTTTCTGTTTTACATTTTCCCGTAAAATAATCATACTATCCCTTACTTCATAAGACAAAGGAGAAGTCAGAGATAATATCTGCAATATACTTTCCAGACTGGTATTACCTGGAGTTCCTGTGAAACGATATTTTTTCAATGTTTCCGATTCGAATACAATCCGGGTATTATAATATCGTTCCAGCGTATGAACAATATTTTCAAATGTCTCACCGTTAAATGTCAGTGCATTATATTTCCAATTGATATAATCACCGGTATTCTCTACAGTACTTTTTTCCATATGTCCGGTCTGTTTATTGAAAACGATCCTTTCATTCGGATTTAAGACAAGACGGTCATAGTCTGATGTAACTTCCACTTTGCCGGTCATGAGGACAGTTGAAACATCTTTCTCTTCTTCATAAGATTTTACATTAAAACTGGTTCCTAATGCACGGACAGCCAGTTCGTCCGTCTCTACAATAAACGGACGGTCTTTATCCGGCGTCACTTCAAAATAGGCCTCCCCTTCCAAAGACAAAACTCTCTCTTTTTGATTGAATCGGCTACCATAAGACAACCGGGAATCTGAATTAACCCAAACTTTCGATCCGTCAGGGAGTACAACATTTGCCTTTTGTCCTTTCTCTACAGAAACAATCATATCAGGCATAATCATCTGGCTCATGGTATAATAATGCACGGACAAGCCCGTCATCAACAATAATAAAATAACAGAAGCAACACGGGCGAACCACAGATAGAATTTGCGACGTCTATTCTCTTTTTCCGGCAAACACGTCTTATCTATCTGACTGATCTTTTCTTTTATCTGTCCAAACAACTGCCGTTGTAATTTCGTATCCATTTCTGAAGCCGCTACATTCCATTCCTCATCCGCCCAGTCCAGAAAAGAACCTTCGCTTTTCAGCCATTGGATGAGAACCTGAATTTCTTCTGCAGAAGCCTGCTTTAACAGGAACTTATCAAATAATTGTATGTAATCAGTCTTTTCCATTTTATTGTGTCTATTAGGTATACAGGCAACAGATACAAATCCGTTACCCGCCCTCGTGTATTTAACTTTTATTAATCAATTAATAAATAAAGGAGTAAAGAAACAGATAAACCGTAGTGTTGATTTATCCGGCTACGCATGAATGAAATAGCCTTGGTTAACTGTGATTCTACCGTATTTTCAGAAAGATTGAGTTTTTCTGCAATTTCCTTATTAGTCAGCATATTCCGGCGGCTTAGTACAAATATCTCCCTACGGGCAGGGGGCAGTTGGTCTATCAATGAGTCAATGTATTCTTCCAGTAAGTGATAATCGACTTCTTTTTCAGTTGTGTTTTCTGTTGGTTCGGAGGCTATTACTTTTTCCTGATAAAGCTGTTCCAGCATTCTGTGCTGATAAATATTTACGAGTTGGTTTTTGGCTATTGTACAAAGGTAAGCTCCAAACGATTTTCCGGGATCAAGAGACTCCTTCCCTTCCCAAACCTTGATAAATACAGCTTGTACAATTTCCTCCGCCAAATAACTATCCCCTTTCGAAATACGCATAACAAAGTTATAGAGTTTACCGCTCCAAACAGTATAAAGATATTCAAAAGATGTAGTGTCTCCTTTCCTAAGATTACAGATGTGTTGTGATTCCTTATCCATAACGTATGCAGTTACCTGTGCAAAGGTAAAAGAATTATCAAATGACAAAACAAAAAACAGAAAAAAGGGTATCCGTCGGATACCCTCATCTTTCATTTTAGTAGTTATGGATTAAAAAAACTGTTTTTTGATCAAAGAATCAACGCTAGTACCGTTTTAACACCGGCAGAAGTATATTTTCCATGACCTTATATCCTTCCGCATTAGGATGTACCCCATCTCCGGAATACTTTTCAGGTAATCCATTCCGTTCGTCTGCCATTTTAGAGTGATAATCTACATAGGTAATTCTATTACGGTCTGCATATGCTTTAAGCATTTTATTCAGCTCGATAATTTTTTCCGCCGGCTCCAGTCCCTTATGCCAACTAAAGTCATAAGCTGGCAAAACAGAACACAGAATCACATCTATCTTATGAAGTTTCGCCAATTCAATCATAGAAACAATATTTCCCTTGATATTCTCCAAAGAGATATAACCGTTATTCTCCGCAATGTCGTTAGCTCCGGCAAGGATTACTACCGCTTTAGGTTTAAGGTCGATCACATCTTTGCGGAAGCGAACCAACATTTGAGATGTGACCTGTCCGCTGATTCCTCTAGCTATAAACTCATTCTTCTTAAAGAACAACGAATCAGCATACCACCAACCTTCGGTAATCGAATTTCCTATAAACACGACTTTCGAAGGTGTTTTTACAGTCTTGTTCTGTTCTGCATACCGTTCGAAATTGGCCCAGTCGACTGCCTGTTGGCCAAATAATGAAGTTGTGGCCAATACACAAATACTTAGTATCAACCATTTTTTTACGTTTTTCATACTACTATTTTTATTAAGTTACGTTATTACTAAATTCAATCCTTGATGTGTTAACAATTAAAGTTTGGCTTTTTTAATTAACAGGTGATCCATCATGGCATTATAATAGTTTTTGTTATTGCATAGCGGATAGATGACGTAATGCTTTCCATCGGTTGCATCGGTAAATGTATTGCGCCCCGTTTCGGTATCAATGAATATATTTACTCGTTTGAAGCCCAGCCGGTTGATTTTACCACAGGCATATCCGGCACACCATACGCCGAAAGGGTCCCAGGCAAGCCGTCCGGTATCGGTTCCGAAGGCGTATAAGGCACGGGTTACGATGTCTTTGCGTTCGGTGTCTACCTGTTGCAAGCCGGCGCCGCATACGAGCAATCCGCCTACATTGTTGGTGAAAAAGAGTATCGGATAGGGCCAATGCTTGCTGATATAATCTGCCGCCGTACGGGCTGCGGGGGCAAACCAGATGTTGTTGCAACGCCCTTCCGGATAGGTTGCGCCTACGACGTAGAGTTGTCCGCATTTTCTTTTGACGAGTTCCTGGCCCGTAAGCTCGGAGTATTCGTCAGGTTCACTTTTCAGCAGGCACTCGATGTTGGTGGTGTAGCCGGTTGTAACGATATCGACTGGGGTATCGCTTTCGGCGAGTATTTTGCGGTACATTTTTACAGCTTCGTAGGCATCCACCTTACCATCGCTATATTCGGCCATCAGATCCCAGTAGGGTGATTCTTCAGGCGGGTTGGCTACCGCGCTTTTTCCTATCAATACATCGGGCTTGCCTTCGTGAAGGAGAAAACCGCGCAGGGCATCGAGGTTATTGGGTCCGTTTACGGAAAAGGCTACTCCTTGCAGGTCAATGATGCCGTCGTCGTCGAGTGCTGTTGCGATCCGCAGGGCACAAGCGTCGTCTACATCGGTACACATATCAACGTCGACGATCATTTTTTTATGGGGAGTTGTATTCAGGAAGAGTTCGTCCGGATTTCTGTTTATATTCAAATCCGTCTGGCTTCCGTCGGTTTGGCAACTTCCCAACAGGATAGTTGCCAACAATAGTTTATATATGTGCTTCATGGTTTATACAAAATTTTAATTGCTTTTTATCCACTCGCCACCGGAAGGCGGAAGGTATTGAAAATCGATTGGGTACCAGCAGGTGGCAAATCCTTCTTTCAAGCGGTTGGAAAACACGAGGTCGAAAGAATGAATACCTTTTTCGAGGGCGATCTGCGTCTTCTGCTCATAAAAGCGGGAAGAGGTGGGATTACAGATTACTAGTCTTTGTGCAATCCACAACTCATCCGCGTTCGATTTAAAAGTGTAAATACCCGTCTCCGGTACTTCGATTTCGCCGGAATAGCATGCCAGTCCGGGGGTTTTGAAATCGAATTTATTGTTATTATATGCAGCAAAAGAGTTTATTATCGTATCTGTTTCGTATACTGCTTTTGCAAAGTCGTTATGATCCTTAAAAAGGCCGTTTGCCAGCCGGAGGTGGATTCGTCCGTTGCAGATACCGTCGACTGCGGGTCTGGGTGTTTGCTTGTCAACGTTTATGGTACGTATCGGACTGAGTTTGCCGCTTGCAGTCTTTGTACAGACTTTGAGTGTACAAGGCTGGTGCAGTACTAACCGCTCCGGCAAAGAGGGAGCATGCATGTCGGGAGTTGATCCGTCTGTCGTATAGACCATAGGCAGGGAACGGCTGTTTTTAAATTGCAACACGACAGAATCTCCGGTAAAGACTTTGTTGGTCGTCAATTCTCCTTCCGGAAGCGGAATGTGGTAATTGATGCCTTTCAAATCCAAACGGACCTGCATGTTTTCCAGACGGCGCAGGAAGTCGTCCCAGTTTTTCTTTTCGGGTGTTGTCCAGGCTGTTTCCGCCAAAGCCATGGTTCGGGGATAGAGCATGTATTCCAACAGTTCTCCGGAGGGCGTCCATTCGCTCCATAAGCATGCTTGGGTACCGATTACATGTTTTCTTTTGTCGGGAGCCAACTCTTTTGGAAGCGGCTCGAAATCGTATACGTCTTTCAGGTAAGATTGTCCGCCCATAGCAGCCGGTTCTACTTCATCGGCGCCTTGTGCAGCACATAGGTAGAGACCGTCGGCCATGGAAGCCATAACAACGTCGTGGCCTGTGGCTGCTGCCTTGGCTCCGCATTCGGTGCCTTTCCAGCTCATTACGGTTGCATCTTCAGGCAATCCGCCTTCCAGAATTTCTTCCCAACCGATCATGCGTTTACCCAACGTACCGGAGATAAAACGCTCCATCCGTTTGATGGCATAGCTTTGCAATTGTTCTTCCACCGAGTGCTCCGGAGTTGGGCGGAGGTTCAGCCTTTTGGCTAATGCCTGGCAACGGGGACATGTTTGCCAATATCTCTTAACACATTCGTCTCCCCCGATGTGTAAATAGCGGGCTGGAAATAGTTCAGCTATTTCCGTCAATACATTTTCCATAAAAGTGAATACGGAGTCGTTGCCTACACAAAAGACATTCTCTTCATAGCCAAAGACCTGTTCACTTTTAAAAGGTCCGCCACTACATGACAATCCGGGGAAAGGAACCAGGGCCGACAAACTGTGTCCCGGGAACTCTATCTCGGGTATCACCTCTATATGATGACGGTCGGCATAGGCTACCAGTTCTTTTATATCTTCTTTTGTATAATAGCAAGGACCGTATAACTCTTCATTATATGTTTCCTGTACGGCAGAATATTCAACCAGTTGCGGATACTTATCGATAGCTATACGCCATCCCTGATTATCCGTCAGATGCAAATGCAGGCGGTTCAGTTTAAGCATGGCCATCACGGATATCTGTTTTTTCAGTTCTTCCACGGTAAAGAAATGGCGGCTCACGTCTATCATCACTCCTCTGTAACTGAACCGTGGATGGTCTGCAATTTTAACAGCAGGAACAGATAGTTTCATTTTCAATGGTTTCGCACTTTCGATTTCTGCCGGTAAGAGTTGGAAGAATGTTTGTATGGCATAAAACATACCCTTTTCTGTGGCGGCCGAAAGTGATATTTGCCGGTCGTCTACTTCTATTTCGTATCCTTCTTCTCCCAGGTTTTCATTCGTTTTGAACCTAATGCAATTATTGGAAGAGTTATCCGAAAAAGAGAGTTTATATCCGCTTGCTTCTTCCAGCTTATTCATTAATATAGAGGCTTCTTTTTCCCAATCACCATTTTCCAATGATAAAGTGGTCGAGTTGCTGACAGGAAAGACGCCTTGTCGAACTTCCAGCTGTAAGGGTTCCGGTATGATATGTATTCCGGAATTGTACACTTTATCTTCCACAGAAAGATGGCAGGATATGAAAGAATAAAAAAACAGATATACGAAGTATCTTTTCATTTTGAGTTATATCTTACATGTTAGGAGTTATAAAGCGGAGGGAGGTCTGTCGACCTCTCCCCCTCTTATTTTAAGCAGAAAATCAATATGCTATTTTTTCTTTGGGTCTACTTCCAGGATCGTACCCCCGATATAGCGCTGACCGTCGTCTTTGGTTATATAGTAAACGACCAGTACTTTGTTATTATCTAGCACAACCGGCCATGAATAGCCCACGTCTGTACCGGGTCCGTTATCATCACGAAGTATGATTTCCTCTGCGGTTGCAAAGTCTGTACATTCTGCATTTAAAATCCGGGCCCGTACGCCACAGGGTTTCTCCCGGTAACCGTATGTCAGAAACACGCGGTCGTCCGGTAGCCTTACAGCCGCCAGCGGGTGTCCGTAAAAACCCATCGGTTGCCATTTAAACGTTTTTCCACCGTCTGTAGAACGAGCGATGCAGGCACGTGTTTCCGGGTTCTCGGTACGTATGAATGCGACTATATCTCCTTTAGGTGTCTCATAAACAGAAGCTTCATTGAATATGAATTTCTCATGAGTTGCCACGATACTTGCGTATTGCCAGGTCAGCCCTTTGTCGTCCGAATAAAGCAGATGGTTGGAGGTTTTTGTAAGCGGGTAATCATCCATAGCAGCCACTACCCAAAAGATTCTTCCGCTTTTACCTTCATACAGGGCACCTCTGTTATAGGAGGATATGGGGTTTCCCATCGGGTCTTTATAGATTCCGCCTTTCACAGGGGTGGGATAAATGGGACCTTCCCATGTCTTGCCGTTATCCAAAGAACGCATGATATATCCGCCCAAAGCAACCCAGCCTCCTTCGTGGTAGACAGGTTGCTCCAACTGGGCAATGGCATCTTCCCGGAGA
>OHQM01000892.1_pt1 | contig 14260 bp, 12 predicted proteins | sample 1577941 | NCBI WGS metagenome assembly OHQM01 (sample SAMEA3879604, study PRJEB24766) | human gut metagenome | biome: human-associated habitat; feature: feces | place: USA | collected 1985/1987
AGCTCGGCGTACAGCCCCCCATCGATCCCGTGGTTGATCTCCTCAATGGTCAAACCATACAGATCCGGGTTCACGGGAACCGTCAGGCCATCCGCCTCCACGGTTATCGTAGAGATCACCGGCATCTCCGGCTGGCAAGAGGACAAGCCCATCCCGACAATAGCGCCAACCAATAAATGAATAACATCAAAATCTATATATTTCCTCCAACGCATCTTCGAATACTCATCTCATTTATGTGCGTACAAACTTAATCAAAAAATCGCAGTTTCCCCTATTTTCAAAGTCCGAACTGTTTTTTCAAAAACAATTGAAAAACATAGATTTTTTCAATTTAATATCCTAAATTTGCATAATAGATAAAACAAAAGACGACAATATTATACGACTCTATGGAGAAATCTGTTCTTTTAGTGGATGACAAGCAAGAAATCGCAAAGATAATCATGCTTTATTTATCAAGTACTTACAAGGTATCCTATAAAGAAAATCCTTTGAAAGCGATCGCTTGGCTTCAAGAAGGCAATTTACCGGATTTGATCATCTCTGACTTGAATATGCCAGAAATGTCCGGAGAGGAATTCTTGGTTTATTTAAAAGCGAACGATATGTTCAGCCATATACCGGTCTTGATCCTATCGAGCGTAGAGAGCAGCTCAAATAGAATACGTTTGTTTGAGGAAGGGGCGGAAGACTTTATCTTGAAGCCTTTCAATCCAGAGGAATTAAGGGTAAGGGTAAAACGAATATTAAGATAATGAATTATGTCTTTTTCGGTAATAACGTGCCGTTGGCCGAACGTTTACGTAAGGCATTAGGCACCGGGGTCATAGAATGTATAACGCTTCTGCAGATGAAAAACACGCTTCTTCCTGCCGAGGAAATGGATTATTGTGTATTCATCGAGAAAACAGATCCTACGTTAAACATTCCTGCGATCATGCATTTGCATAAGACGTTTCAAAATATATATATCGTATTAATCGCCCCGGAAATGACCCGGGAGGAGAAAATATCCTATTTGCAAGCCGGAACGGACTGTGTCATCTCCGAGTCTACCTCTAAGGAAGATTTAGTGAAGCTACTGGGTATCGCCGAGAAATGCAAGAGAATGGAAAAAGCGCGTAAGCCTCAAATAAAAGAGCCTGATCTCGCCATTTTCAAGCTGCCTTTATGGAAAAGGGTCTTCGACATCATTTTCTCATCCATGGCGCTCCTCTGCCTCTCCCCTATCTTTATCATCACGGTGATTTGGATCAAGCTGGAGGACAAAGGCCCCGCTTTCTACAAGTCGAAACGAGTAGGCAGCAACTATAAGGTTTTCGATTTTTATAAGTTCCGCTCTATGTATATGGATGCGGACAAACGCTTGGCTGAATATAAGAAACTTAATCAGTATACGGAATCTATTGCTGAAGAGGCTGTAGCCTCTTCAGCAACTTCTGTGAATTCACAGAAGCAAGCTTCTTTTTTTAAAGACGATGAGCAAAATATCATTTTATATTCCGACAATGACGCTACTCCTGAAAACGACTATTTAAAAGTAAAACGTCACGAACGCTCCAACGCTTTCATCAAATTAGAGAATGATCCCCGTATAACAAAGATCGGCCATATTATCCGGAAATACAGCATTGACGAACTTCCCCAGCTATTCAATATATTAAATGGAGACATGTCAATAGTTGGTAACCGCCCTCTTCCCGTATACGAGGCGGAATTATTGACCAGCGATGAATACATACAACGCTTCATGGCTCCTGCCGGCCTTACAGGTCTTTGGCAAGTAGAGAAACGTGGCAATTCTGGTAGTATGTCCGCCGAGGAACGTAAACAATTAGACATCAAATATGCTCATACCTTTTCTTTCTGGCTAGACATAAAGATTATATTCAAGACGTTTACGGCGTTCGTGCAGAAAGAGGATGTATAAACTATACATAGCTGATAACAAACATAATTCACATGAAGATACTATTTATTCTATTATTCATATTAAATGCTTTTTCAATTGTCGCACAAAAAAAGAAGACATACTTCGATAAAGCGACAACAATAGAAGTAACTTCCGGCACGGATTCTATAAATGCCATGCTAGATGACTATGAACGTATTCAATTACCACCTCTATCGGTTTTTCTGGAATCCGTATATGACCATCCTTCTGTCAGAATTTATGAAGCTAAAAGAGATGAGGCTAACGCCGATATGAAGATTACAAAAAGAGAATGGTTGGACTATTTCAGGGTATACGGCCAATATCAATATGGGCGATTAGTTCAACTTTCTACAAGAGAAACCATAGAAGATCCTTCATTTCTCACCAGTATAGGCAGTAATCAGCATACTTACAGTGTAGGTATTTCCGTGTCTATCCCATTCGGAGACTTATTCAGCCGAGGCCAAAAAGTACGGATGAAGAAAGCTCGTTTCCGTCAATTGGATTATGAGTATGAAATGTCCATAGAAGAACGGAAATTAAGAATACTGGAAGCTTATAATAGTGTCTTACAAGCATTGGCTACATTAAAAGCTAAATCAGATGCTGCCGCACTTTACAACGCCCAGATGAAAATCTCCGAACAAGATTTTATTAATGGAAAAATTGATATTATCTCATTATCAATGGAACGTGGACGTCGTTCTGGTGCCGTGATTTCTTACCAAGAAGGTCGTGCGACCTTGCACAATGCCGTAACTTTATTAGAAATGCTCACAAATATTAAGATTATAAATCGATAACCCATGGATATAACACTTTATATATCGCGTTTTATATATAGAATCCGGCATCAATTAGTATTCGGAACGCTAATAATAACAGCGTTGGTTGCTTATTTCAGTCAATTCTTAGAAAAAAAATATACCGTTACCACTTCTATTTACACGGGTATCACGTCTAATACAGGATTAAATGATGAGACTCGGCCTGATTGGCAAGCTGTGAATAACACCTATGATAACTTGGTAAATCTAACCAAATCAAGAGGAACCTTAGAAAATGTCTCATTGAAATTACTAGCTCTAAACTTAATGCATGGAGATCCGGAAATAGATAATCTATACATAACAGCAAATAACTATAAAAAGTTGATAGCTTCCGTGCCAGAAGAGATCTTACATTTAGTTGACACAGCTTCTCTTGACAAAACCGTTAACTTATTCAAGGAGTATAAATACAGCGACAGTCGTAATTATTTACATGAGTTGTTTAATGGATCTAGTGCATTTTACAGTTACAATGCCTTATCCAGTATTATCATCAGAAGGCAAGGAAACAGCGACTTAATAGAGATAGCTTATACTTCTACCGATCCCGGTATTACATGGAATACGGTCAAATTGGTGAGTGAAGAATTAAAATATTCGTATAACAACTTACGATATCAAACCGCAAATGATATTGTTAAATATTATGAGGAAGAACTTAAGAAACTTCGTGTACAACTGAATAAGCAAGAAAACGAGCTTACTGATTATAATGTAAAGAATAGTGTTATTAACTATATTGAGCAAACTAAAGCTATCGCCCACTCTTTCGCAGACTTTGAGAATCGATATGAGGAGACACGGCGAAATTACGAGAGCTCATCCAGCATTATCAAAAATCTGGAGCAGTACATGGATATTCGTACTAAATTAGTTAAGTCCAATGAGGAATTCATTAATACCTTAGCCGAGGTATCCCGTATTAGTGGTAAAATAACAGAAATAGAGACTTTCACCTCCGATGAAATGCTAAGTAAAGACCAAGAGTTAGTAAAATACAGGGAAGAACTACGAGATGCCGAAAAGAAAATAGGTCTAATTACTAATAATATTAATAGTTATAAAGAAAGTAAAGAAGGTTTAGCCATTGAAGGTTTAGTTCAAGAATGGTTAAATCAAACACTTATACAAGCGAAAGCACAAGCTGATTTGAAGGTTCTAAACGAGCGCAAGAATGATTTTGCAGATCAATACAAGAATTATTCTCCTATTGGTACACGAATAAATCAACAAGAACGTGAGATTCATGTAACCGAGCAATCTTATCTTGAAGTACTTCATGCTTTAAATATGGCAAAGATGAAGCAGAAGAATCTTCAATTAACCTCTTCAAACTTAAATACGATCTCGGATGCCTCCTATCCTTTATTCAGTGATAAAGGAAAGCGGTTTCTATTAGTTATTGCCGCATTTATTGGTAGCATTATCTTTATTATCGGATTAAACCTAGTTATCGAGTTGCTAGATCGTACGCTCCGGGATGCCGAACGGGCCAGACGTCTTACTGGCATGAATATATTAGGGGCTTTCACAGGACGTAATTCCCAATTAAAATATCGTGGATTCGTAAAAACTTGTAACCGTATCTCTGCGGCTTATGCTTGTAACCGGTTAACACCTTACATCAAAAAGGGCGATACACTTTGTATCAATATACTAAGTCTAGAGGAAAAAGAAGGAAAAACGTTTATCTCACGATATTTCCAGGAATCTTGGGAAGAGCTTGGCTTCAACGTAAAATACCTAAGAGTCGGTCAAGATATCCCAATCGATGCCTCCTTATTCATGGCTGAACATATAGACAAACATATCCAGCTTGAAAGCAGGCCGGATATATTAATCGTTGAGTATCCTTCTATCCAACAGTATGGTGTTCCATCCCATTTGCTAGGGTCAAGCCAAGTCAATTTGTTAGTAGCTAACGCTTGCCGGGTTTGGAAAAATAGCGATACGGAGTTAGTTAAATATCTGCGTGACATTACAGAAGGCACGGCATTGTACTTATATCTAAACAATGCCACGAGAGAGGCCGTGGAAGATTTCACGGGGCAATTACCCCCTCAAACATCTATGCGATCTTTCGCAAACCGGATGATGTATATGGGATTAACGGCGACTAATACCGCTGTAAAATAACGAAAACACATGGAAACATCAAGATACATACAAGAGGACAATACTTCGTTCAAAATATCTCAGCTCTTTCTTGTCTTAGGGTTGGGAGGTATTGGCATATCCTTGCTGTATAACTCAATTCCAGTATTCATACTAATAACTTTGATTCCATTATTCTGTGTAGGAGGTATCCTTTTATTAAGATATCCATGGCTTATATTATTCGTTATATTCACGACCAATTACTTCATATTAGGCATCACCCGATACATTCCCATAGAAGGGATCAGTGTTATTATGGAAATCCTATATATGATAGCTTTGGTACTGATCTTTATTCAAGCTGCCCTTTTCCAAAACATAGAATGGCGTAGAGCATTTAATATCCTAAGTATCGCATTATGTATCTGGATGGGTTATTGCATTTTAGAAATAATCAATCCAACCAGCTCATTAGAAGGTTGGATATTATCAAGAGGATTAATATTCAATGGATTGATTATAGTCATTATTACATCTCTATTATGTACACGCTATTCCATACTCAAAGCTATCATATTTTGTTTATCCATATTCACGTTATTTGCGATAATTAAGACATTAATGCAAAAGTTTATTGGATTTGATAGTTTTGAGACAAAATGGCTTAATGCCGGAGGAGCCACAACGCATATTATTTGGTCTGGAATCCGCTATTTCTCATTCTTTACGGATGCCAGTAATATGGGTGCCAATATGGGTGCCGCCATCATGTTTTTCGGTATAGCCTCGCTCTACATGCGATCTGCATTATGCAAGATATATTATTCATGTATAGCGATTCTAGCACTTTATGCTTTGTTCCTTTCCGGGACAAGAGGAGCTATAATCGTACCATTAGCAGGGCTAGCACTTTACACACTGATCAGCAAACAAACTAAAATGGTCATTGGGGGAGCAAGTATGTTATTGTTTATCTATATCTTTTTCGCTTTTACGACTATAGGAGAAAGCAACTCATCTATCAGAAGAATGAGAACCGCTTTTAACCCAACCAAAGATGCCTCATATATCGTACGCAAAGAAAATCAAAAAAAATTAGCCACATATCTCAAATATAAGCCCTTTGGAGAAGGGCTTGGACTATCTGGAGATGGATTAGGAGTAAAAATATCCACTCGTTTTACCACTTCTATTCCAACTGATTCTTGGTACGTGAAAATTTGGGTAGAAACAGGCATAGTTGGATTGATTCTTTATCTTAGTATGATTTTTTTTACTATAGGATGGGGAGGGTGGATCATTGCCACACAGATCAAGGATCTTGAACTAAAAGGATTATTGTCCGGATTACTTTGTGGTATATTCGGTATGTTCATTAACGCATACGCAAACTCGTTTTGGGGTCAATTTCCAACAATGATAATCGCATTTATGGGGCTAACATTTGTGTTAAACGGTCCTTACTTTGACAAAGAGATACGAATAAAAAAAATTAACTGTTTCAAATAAATAACGCTATGATTGAACAATTCTTTCAAATAGGAGAAAACTGGATTGATAAGGAACAATATGCCTTTCAATTAGGAGATGCCATCTTATTCCTTTGTTTTCTGATATTTGTACTATATTTATTCGTGTTTGCCATCTATTCAAAACGGAAACCACAGTATAATTATCCAACTGCCAAGAAGAAGTATCGTTTCGCTGTCTTGTTCCCCGCTTATCAAGAAGACGAAGTTATCATAGACTCCGTAAAAAATTTTCTCGTTCAAGAATATCCAAGAGAACGATACGACATTATCGTTATATCTAATCAGATGCGACAAGATACGATAGATAACTTAAAAGCATTATCGGCGAAAGTCGTTAAAATGGATAGTCCCCAAAGCACAAAAATCGAGGCTCTCAAAGAAGCCATACATTATATTGAGAAAGGAGATATAAAGTATGATAATGTCGTTATCCTCGATGCGGATAATATCGTAAAACCAAGTTATCTCGAGAAAATAAACGATGCCCTTTATGCGGGCTGTTCCGCATTGCAAACACACAGAGTCGCTAAAAACCGTGATAGCAATATCGCTGTGCTCGATTCTGTCAGCGAAGAAATTAACAACTCTATCTTTCGTAAAGGCCATACCCGTCTCGGATTCTCTTCCGCCCTTAGCGGCTCCGGCATGGCTTTCGAATACGAGCTTTTCAAGGATATCATACAAGAATGTCACGATATAGGAGAAGATAAATACATGGAAAGAAAGCTTTTGTTGCAAAATGTTTATATCGAGTATTTGGAAGAAGTATATACCTATGACGAGAAAGTTCGAGGTAAGAGGGATTTCTATAACCAGCGCCGTCGTTGGTTGACAACTCAAATCAGCAACTTATTCTCGGGTCTTTTCCAAATGCCGGCAGCCATATTTAATGGAAATTGGGACTATTGCGACAAATTATTTCAATGGATGATGCCTCCTCGCATATTACTGCTAGGTTTTATTATATTAATAGCCTCATTTTTGACTGTTCTCGATTTTATAACATCCATCAAGTGGTGGCTCTTATTGGTCTTGTTAGGTATTACATTCAGTATAGCGGTACCAGACTATCTTGTCGACAGGAAATTCAAGAAAGCGATAGCGAGCGTTCCTGTCTTATTCATACTTATGTTCCTCAATATTTTCCGTATAGGAGGACACAAATTTAATCCAACTAAACATTCTTTAAAACCATGAGAATAGCAATTGAGGCACAACGTATATTCCGGACCAACAAACATGGGATGGACTTTGTCGCTCTTGAGAGTATTCGAGAGTTACAAAAAATCGACAAGGAAAATGAATATTTTATATTTGTCAGTCCAGGTGAAGATCATTGCCTAGAAGAGACAGACAATGTACATATTATTGAGGTAAAATGCCCTACCTACCCTCTTTGGGAACAAGTTGCGCTTCCACGAAATGTAAGCAAGATAAAGCCAGACCTCTTGCATTGTACCAGTAATACCGCCCCACTAAATTGCCCTGTCCCGTTAGTGTTGACATTACATGATATTATTTTCCTAGAACCCCGTCAGGGAGGAAATAAATCTTGGTATCAAAACATGGGTTGGTATTATCGCCGCATGGTGGTTCCTCGCATACTCCCCCAATGTAGGAAGATCATCACAGTCTCTCGTTTTGAATGCGACCGCATACGTGAGGCATTGCGATTACCCAAGGATAAAATCACAGCTATCTATAATGGATATAGTGAGCACTTTCATCCCCTGCCAGAGATATCATCTATTACCCATAAGTATATTAATAATGACGATTATATTTTTTTCCTAGGCAATACAGATCCTAAAAAAAACGTCGCCCGCACGTTAAAGGCATATAGCCTTTATTTGAAGCACTCAGAAAAGAAACGACCTCTACTTATCGCAGACTTAAGCGAGGATAAACTAGACGCTATCCTACGAGAGCAACGGATAGAAGAGATCAAGCCCTTTCTCTCATACCCGGGATACATCCCTAATACAGACCTAGCTTATCTATATAACGGCGCTTTCGCTTTTTTATATACTTCCCTAAGGGAAAGTTTCGGTATTCCCTTGCTAGAAGCCATGGCTTGCGGCACACCTGTAATTACGGGGAACACATCCGCAATGCCAGAGATAGCTGGAGAAGGCGGAATACTAGTTGACCCGTTGAGTGAAAAAGAAATCGCAGACAAGATACTATATTTAGAGCGAGATCAAATATTCTATCAAAATCAAATAGAATATGGTTTAAACAGAGTCAAAAGATTCTCTTGGTCACAAACAGCGGAAAATCTTTTGACCCTATATAAAACGATTTAAACCTGATAAGTCATGGATATAGGCCAAATCAAACAGAAAATCAAGCAAAATGAGTTTTTGAAGAAAATAGTATTCTATTCAATAACCTCTCCTAAAAATCCTAAACCTCGTTGTTGGGTAAAATGGTTTGTCAATCCTTGGATCCATAAGAAAGGAAAAGGAGCTATCATTCGAAGGAGAAGATCCCGTATTGATGTATTCCCTTGGAATCAGTTCACGGTAGGTAAAAATTCCCTCATTGAGGATTTCACGACCATCAACAATGGGGCAGGCGATGTTATCATAGGCGACAACGCCCGTATTGGAATCGGTTCGGTGGTGATTGGTCCCGTACGATTCGGAAATAAAGTCGGATTAGGTCAGCACGTTTTCATCTCCGGTTTTAATCATGGATATGAGGATGGAAATGTGGATTCCAATGAACAACCTTTAGTAAAGAAAACTGTAGTAATAGATGAAGACTCCCATATTGGAGCAAACTGTGTAGTCGTAGCAGGTGTCCATATTGGTAAGAGATGCCAGATCGGAGCTGGAAGCGTAGTAACTAAGGACATTCCAGATTACTCCGTTGCTATAGGTAATCCCGCTAGAGTTATCAAACGTTATGATATTAACAAACAAAAATGGATAAGAATCTAGTTAGCGTAATCATACCCCTATATAATACCGAGGAGTTCGTAGAAGAGGCGGTAAGATCTATCATGTGCCAGACTTTACGAGAAATAGAGATCATTGTTATAAATGACGGCTCAACAGATAACAGTCTATCTATCATAAAACGCCTAGCTGATGAAGATAAACGTATCCGAATTTATACACAGTATAACCAAGGGCCATCAGTCACCCGAAACAAAGGCTACGAATATACCCAAGGTAAATACGTTTATTTTATGGATAGTGATGATTATCTGGAGCCAGAAGCCTTAGAAACATGCTATATTAAATGTGAACGACAGGCTTTAGATTTCGTTTTTTTTGATGCGGACATATTAAACAAGGAAAAACATAAAAACATATCTTTAAACTATCAACGAAAAGATTGTACAAATCCGGAGTTAGTATATCAAGGCCCATATATCTTAAAACTCCTAATAGATCATAAGGCATATTCTCCATCCCCATGTCTTAATTTCATAAGAAGAGAATACCTAACAGAGATCCAACTCGATTTTCTTCCCGGAATCATCCATGAAGATCAATTATTCACATGCTTGTTATATTTACAGGCCCAAAGAGTATCCTCCATACACAAGGATTTCTTCAAACGTAGGCTACGGGAAGACTCAATCATGACCAGTAAGTTCTCAATGCGAAACATGGAAAGTTACTTTACGATAACTGCCCATTTAAGCAAATTCGCGGACTCACACCCAATGTTCCGTGAAATAATCGACTTATATTTATCAAGAATGCTCAACGCCGCAGTATGGCTATCCTATAAAATACCCTTTAAAGATCGCTTGAAAATAGCCAGACGATGTCTAAAAGAATATAGGCAATACGTGACAACAAAAAATCTAATAGTTTTATTATTCAAATCATTCCTATAAAAACAAAAGAAACTATGGCATCCATAAAAAAAGAATTAATATCAGGAGTATTATATACGGCCATATCCAAATATTCCGGAATAATTATTTCTCTGGTTGTCACCGGAATATTAGCACGCTTAATTGCCCCCGAAGAATTTGGTATAGTAGCAATAGCAACTGTAATTATTTCTTTTTTTGGTATTTTCAGTGACCTAGGTATTGCGCCCGCTATTATTCAAAATAAGGATTTAACAGGCAAAGATCTTAACAGAATATTCTCTTTTACCTTATGGTTGGGAATCATGATATCTATTCTTTTTTTCCTATGCTCTTGGCCCATTTCTTTTTTTTATAAACAAAAGACATTACTGACAATATGCCAACTACTATCCATCAATTTATTTTTTGCTTCGGCAAACATCGTTCCTAACGCACTCCTATTCAAGAATAAGGAGTTTAAGTTTATCGCATATCGTAGCTTAACTATCCAATTTATTGGAGGAAGCATAGCCATCAGTGCCGCCATCGCAGGTGCCGGACTATATGCATTAGTCATTAATCCTATTTTCTCCAGCATTCTCTTATTTATCATATCATATCGGAAAAACCCTCAAAAGTTACAATATACATTCGGTCTGGATTCGGTCCAAAAGATATTCAGTTTCTCAGCCTATCAATTTTTATTTAATGTAATTAATTATTTCAGCAGAAACCTTGATAAATTATTAATCGGAAAATACATGAATATGAATGCCCTAGGGTATTACGAAAAATCATATCGGCTAATGATGCTTCCTTTGCAAAATATAACCCATGTGATCTCTCCTGTCATGCATCCAATCTTTTCCGGTTTTCAAGATGACTTGCATAAGCTAGCGGATTCATACGAGAAGGTTATTCATATTCTAGCCTTTATTGGTTTACCCCTGTCTGCGTTATTATGGTTTTCCGCAAGGGAAATCACTCTCATTTTGTTTGGGGATCAATGGATGCCCTCCGTTCCGGTATTCCAGATATTATCTATATCTGTTGGTATACAAATAATATTATCAACATCCGGCTCTATTTTCCAAGCGGCCAACGACACTAAAAGTTTATTCATTTGCGGCGTATTCTCCACTTTATTAAACGTATCTGGCATTGTAATAGGGATATTTGTATTTAAAACGCTCGAAGCGATCGCATGGTGCATTACTATCACATTTACGATCAATTTCATCCAATGCTATATATGGATGTATAAAGTGACATTAAAGCGTAATGTGAAAATCTTTATCCGACAATTTTTATCACCTATTGTATTAACAAGTATTTTGATACTCTTACTATGGCCTATATATGAGATATCATACAAGATGACTGAGCTAGGAAGCTTATCCGTTAAGATTCTGTTAGCTATATCTTTTTCTTCCATATATATACAATTAAGTGGAACTTATGATATTATTAACCTACTTAAATCCAAGATACAGAAATGAAAGCTTTATTCCTGATATTTCACGGTCTTAATCCTGCTAATGGGATCAGCAAGAAGATCTACTACCAAGTCAATGCCTTAAGAGCATGTGGCATTGATACGAGACTCTGTTACCTAAATGAGTCTAACGGCAGGAAATTGAGAATGATAGACTCCGAGGTACTACAAGATTATGGAGCAGGGTTCAAGGGTAAAATACTGAAAAGGATAGAATATTCTTCAATCGTTGAATATGCGAAGAAAGAAAATATTAGTTTTATTTATATGCGATCTGATCATAACGCTAATCCATTCACGATTCATATGGTTCATCAAATGCGTAAAGCGGGGATAAAGGTTGTAATGGAAATACCAACTTATCCTTATGACCAAGAATATATAGGTTTCTCTCGCCGAAAATTACTATTTATAGATCAATGTTTCCGTCGTGTCTTGGCCAAACAATTATGCGGTATCGTGACTTTTTCCGACTATAAAACCATATTCGGTGTTCCTACCATACAAATATCCAATGGCATTGACTTCTCGCAAATTAAATTGAAACAACAGGTCAACGATACAAACAAGGAACTTCACCTAATAGGAGTAGCGGAGATTCATTACTGGCATGGATTTGACCGTCTGGTTAAAGGTCTGGCTGATTATTATGATTCACATCCCAATTACAAAGTCTTTTTCCATATTGTAGGAGATTTCTTCGGGCAACGAGAAAAAGATGATATCCTTCCAATCATCAAACAGCATAAATTAGAGAACTACGTAACCCTTCACGGCGCTAAGCACGGCGAAGAGCTTGACCGGCTTTTTGAGAAAGCAGACATGGCCATCGGTAGTCTTGCACGGCATCGTAGCGGTATCACCCATATTAAAACATTAAAGAACAGGGAATATGCCGCCCGGGGCCTTTCTTTTATTTACTCTGAGACAGATAGCGACTGAGAATAAACCGTATATACTTAAAGTGCCCGCAGATGAAACCGCCATCGATATAAACTCATTAATACATTTTTATGAAAAGCAATCTCTTTCTCCCCTTGAGATCAGGGAATCAATTCGATCTCTCTCATGGGAAACTCAAATGAACAAAATAATTAACTCAATAAAAATCTCATAAGAAAAAAACATGGTTATTCCTTTGCAAAAAGGTAAGACGCCTTCTTTTTCCCACGATATTTGTAGGGAGCACTTACTATACATAAATAATATTTACATGGCTAGAATTCACGAGTTATAGGCCATTATCTACAAATATATTTTAGGGTCTAGAATCAGCCTCAAGGCTGCACAATCACTCATAGTTTATTAAAATAATCAATTCCTAAAAAAATATTTATTTCCCAATTAACATAACATAATAATCCTCCATAAATTTAGCTATTACTATCCAAATAAAGCGTATTATAATACATGTTTATAAACATTCAATATCTTCATATATATTTTGTTTTATTGCAATTTTATTCCGATCTTTGCAGAGATTTAAACAACAATTATAAATTCTCACGATCTTCATAAAAAAGAGTGGAATATTCATTCATGATTTACGGCCATTGTGAAAAAACGATCTAAATGAAATGGTTCTTCAAAAAAGACGGAAACGACACGTTTCCTATTTAAATCTTTTAATAACTCCCTTGTATATTTATATATAGCGGTGCGAAATCGTGGCGAAAAAAAGCAACGATTCCAAGCTTATCCGCTAAGGATTAAGAAGTTCAGAGTTTGATCTAGAATGCGATTCAGAGTACGATATTTATTAACACGCCCTAAAGGGGTATAATTCAAAACATTATGTATAAACTATTCAACACGGATGAGCTACGGAAGAACGGCTACATCCGCTATCCCAGAGTTTTCTTGGATATGCTCATAAGAAATTGTTGCAAGGGAAAGCGGATCCCGGCGCAAATAGGGATCATGCTGTACCTGTACAGCAAAGTCGCCTATAGCCCTTACCAATGTCCATGGAAAAATGACACGTACACCATCCAGAAAGGGCAATGTATCGTGAAAATACCCGAGCTGGCCGCTTATCTTGGCTGTATAATCCGCAAAACGAAATGTTTCGACTTTTGGGAACGAAACGTTCTTTTTCCCAAAACGAAACGTTCTTTTTTTCGCACCCCTACCCCCCTACCCTGCCCTTTTCCACTTAATTTCTCACTTCTAATTATTACTAAGAAATTTGGTAATCTCGCCAAAAATCGCTACATTTGTATAGTATAAATTGGTGTGTTGTGCACTCTCTCACACATACTAAAGCACTATCAAATTTCATTTTCTTAAAACATTTTCGACCGGCTTACGCCGGTATTTATAATAACACGAACGGTGTTCGGAAATCATCCGAACACCGTTCTTTCGTTTTAGTCGCTTCGCTCCACGCTTTGGCGCTTTGCGCTTACGCCACCTCGCGTATCGCCTTGTACGCTGCCACGCTTTGCGCCCGGACGATTTTGCCGCGGAAGGCCAGACGGGAGCCGACATTCGGGTGCGAGTACGACGCATCGTTACTCGCATTCGCATGCGACACGCCGCCATTCGCAC
>OHQM01000893.1_pt1 | contig 14257 bp, 9 predicted proteins | sample 1577941 | NCBI WGS metagenome assembly OHQM01 (sample SAMEA3879604, study PRJEB24766) | human gut metagenome | biome: human-associated habitat; feature: feces | place: USA | collected 1985/1987
TCAGAGTCGATGAACTCGATACCAATCCGTCGATAACGATCAGCGGGTCATTGTTCCCCATCGTACTGACACCACGGATGTTGATGTTCATACTGTTATCGTTCGGATTCGCATTTTTGCTCTGGATAATAAGGTTGGCAGAAGCTCCCTGCAACGCTTGAGTCGCATTGGTTACCGGACGATTTTCAAAAATCTCGCTGTTCACCTGGTCCACAGATCCGGTAATACTCTTACGGGAACGGGTACCATAACCGACAACCACTACTTCGTCCAGTTTCTGGGTGTCTTCTTTCAATGTAATACGAAAATCACTTTTCCCTTTCAGAGATACCGATTGTGTCAGATAACCGATGAAAGAAACGTCCAATGTGCCATTTTCCGGAACTTCTAACGAGAAATTACCGTTAAAATCAGTAACCGTACCGTTCGTTGTTCCTGAAACAACGACGTTTGCACCGATAACAGGCTCGCCTGTTTCATCGACAATAACACCTTTTACGTTCTTTACTTTCTGATTGACCGCATTTTGGGAGGGAGAGGTAATGACGAGATAGTCACCTTTTACCGAATAAGTATAGCCTGTACCAGCCAGCACCTGACTCAATACATCCAATACTTCCACATTTTTCTGATTAAGCACAACTTTCTTGTTTACATCCAACTGTGTGCCATTATAGGCGATTTTGTACTTGGATGAAGCTTCAATCTTTTGGAATGCTTCCTTTAAAGAAACAGTCCCTTCACTAAAGGAGACCTTTTGCGCATTGATCTGCAGGCAACCTGCGATCAAAAAGCTCAGACAATAGGTTCCAATTCGTCTGGATTTGTGTTTGTTCTTCATATGTAATTAAAATAGTTAAACAATTGCACCGATTTGAGTACGTACTCATCTATAATGACAGATGGAAAAAACGTTGCACCCAATCAATCGTAAAACTTTTTCAAATTACATGTGATTTTTTTATTGTTTCCTATTTCAGATAAATACTTTTCCCGTCAATTTTATATTCCAGACCGGGTATCAACTCTTTCAGAAGCATGAATATATTTTCTACCGATTCATTTTTATTAAAATGAACTGTCAGCAGATTCTTATTATAGGCAGATGTCTGCAAATGTATATCCAATCCATATGTACGTTGCAGGATACGAATAATATCAGTGAATGAATAATTATCAAACAGCAAACCTCCCTCACGCCAATCAGAATAATCGGCAGAAACAACCTTTCTCACATCAACGCTTCCGGATTCTATATAATAGACCAATTGCTCATCAGGCACCAGGTGAAAAGTTTTCCCCTCTTCATCCTGCAAACGGACTTGTACAGCCCCTTCTTCAAGCGTAGTCGCAATCTGCCCTATTTCAGGATAAGCAAAAAGATTGAACCGGGTACCCAACACCTCGACATTCAGTGTCCGGGCTTTAACGATAAACGGTTGTTCCGCATTCTTTTCCACCTCAAAATAACCTTCACCTGACAAATAAACTTCACGTCTGTCTCCCACAAATATAGAAGGGTATATCAGTACACTACCGGAATTCAACCAAACTCGGCTACTATCAGGCAAAACAACCTGCTCACGCTTTCCCGCAGGAACAAAATGTTCTATCAGCGAAACAGTCGCCAACACATCTTTCACACTGGTTGCTTGCCAATAAAAATAAACGGATGTGGAAAACATAATCAATGGTAAAAGCCATATAGCTGTCAGTTTTACCCAAAACGGCATGATCCGCACATTTTTTGATGCAGATTTTTTCTGTTCCGTAAAACCTAAATTCCTACTCAATATGGAATAAGCCTGCCGGGGACGAGCTTCATTCATTTCCGGAAATCCCATAGTATCCCAAACCGATTGCAATGCCTCATCAACTTCCGGTCTGTCCTCTTTTTTCAATAGCCGTCGATGTATCTTCCAGTTCATCTCCTCCGGGAGATCATGGTGAAAGAAATAATCAACTATTTTTTTTATATAACTCATTTCTCCTTTACGATTATATTATAAAGACTACTCTCATGCTATTCACCCCTAATTTTTTAACACAAATAAAGTATCAATAGGTATAATAAGATTTTTCTTAACTCTTTTAACGCCAGATTCAAGTGATTCTCTACCGTCTTCTTGCTCAGATCCAATTTCTCTGCGATCTCTGCATTCGATAATCCCGCTTCACGGCTCAGCTGATAAATCAGTTTACGCTGAGGCGGCATATTAGCCACTACCATATCTATCAAAAGTTGTAAATCTTTTGCTATCAGATCTTCATCCGGTGAGTCATGAGCCTCTTCCTCAAAAGGCTTTTCATTCAACCTTTCTATACGTATTTGTCGAGCCTCCAAAAAATTAAAAGTAGTATTTTTAGATAAAATGAACAGATAAGCTCCCAAATTCCTGACATCGGCAAACATACTGCGACTTCCCCACACTTTTGAAAAAACCTCCTGGGTAATATCTTCCGCATCTTGTTGCGATTTAACCAAGCCGTATACAAAATTGTGGACTTTAGGATAATAGTGCATGAATATTGCCTGAAAAGCATCTTGGCTTCCCTGGACCAGTTCCTTCACTAATAGTTCCTCGTTGATAGATTTTGTTAGCATAGCAGCAAATATACGAAGCTAATATTTAAATCAAAACGAACACTGACAATTTGTTTTGACTAAATAGATTTTTTATGCTGCAATCTTAATAAAGAAGAATATACAAATCAATAAGAGTATTAAAAAATAACATGTAGATATAGTATTTTTTAATTGGAAGGTGTCTTCGTTAATATATTTTTAATCCAAAATGACTTAGTTCTTAGAAGACTACGGTTTATTTTTATTCATTCAATTATCTCTTTTTTATAAAAGTATTCCTAGAATCGTATATATATCTAGGAATTTGCATGTTAACAAGTAACAATCATCTTTTTAGTTCTCTTATTTTGGAACGAGGAACTAAATGAAATAACCGCCAGTACCAAAAAAGTAGAATTCATTTACAAAAAAGAGATTCCAGAGACAATTCAATGTATTAAAAACGACTACAGTTAACCTCTAATTTTACATAACTGAAGGATGCTTCTAAAACTCTTCTAAATTATTTTCATAAACTCAATATTTTCCAATTATTTAACTCACTCATTTAATTACAGCGCAAATATAATAAATATATTTAATATAAAAGGCTAATAAATTAAATATTTCACCACAATACGTATTTAAAAGAAAAATAATCATTTACGGATGTTATTTTAAAAGGAAAGTGTATAAAAGTCAAAAGAGAGTACACACTTGTCACTCTCTTTTGATAAACAAATACTCCGACCGCTTCTCAGAGACCGGAGTATCAATTTTATTGTATTATAAAGTTTTACACACGAGACTATTGTTAATTAATAATGAATCATTCCCAGCATCTTACTCCGTGAAAGCAGACATGCACCCAGCGCTCCAGCCCGTTCTCCCAGTCTGGAGACTTTGATTTCAGTATCCTGAGAGACCAGATTAAGAGAGTATTTTCTGATTGCACTTTTTATCGGTAAACTAATGTATTCGCTGGTAAGAGACAAAGTTCCGCCGAGCACAACCAACTCCGGGTTGAAGATATTCATAAGTCCGGCAATTCCACGACCCAGCTTCTCACCCATTTCTTCCAGAATTTCGATGCAAAGCACATCTTCCTTCTGGATTGCCTCTATCATATCGGCCATTTTGATTTTTTCCTTCTTCTCTATTTTTTCAGCGAGAATGGTACTGCTACCTTCCCTGTAACGCTCCAGCAACTTACGATGCAGGGCAGAGCCTGATGCTTCAGTTTCAATACATCCCTTTTTACCGCAATGGCACAATATTTCGTTATCAAAGAAACAGAAATGCCCGAATTCACCGGAAAAGCCGGACTTACCATAATACAACTCACCGTTTATAAAGATAGAAAGTCCTAGTCCCCATCCCATATTAATGAACAATATATTTTTTTCACCCTTCACGACACCCTGCATATATTCACCATACATCATTGCACGGGTATCATTTTCGATATAAATTTTTATCTTAATGCGTTCTTCCAAAATCTGGGATAACGGTTTTTCCTCGAAATAAAAAATACTGTAGCTATAACCTGACACAGGGTTAACACGCCCGGAGATATTAACGCCTACCGCCAGCACTTTTTCACGAGGGACACTCAACCGGTCAATAAAATCGTTAATTAGATTACATAACATCTCCAAAGCCTCTGGCGTATTCTCCAATGAATACGGTATATTTTCTTCCACGCGCAGCTTGTCTCCTTTGAAATCGACCGCTGCAATATTAATTTTACTCCGGAAAACATCCACTCCGACAAAATAACCGGAAACCGGATTCAGACCATAGATATTCGGCTTACGCCCCCCATTTGTCTCCTGTTTTCCAAAATCCAGGATATAACCGTCGTCCAACAATTCTCCTACCAGCTTCGTTACGGTAGGAATACTTAAATCCATTTCCTTGCACAACTCTGCTATGGTGGCATCGCCATTGGCTATATAATAATGTATAATCTTCTTTTTTAGTAAAGCACTACGATTGCTATCGGCCGTGATAAGGAATTTTGTATTCATGGTGTTATTTTTTTGTCTACTGTAATTTGAATAAACAAAAGTAGATAAATATTTTTCAAATATTCCCCGGAGTAAATAAAAAAAATATGTAACATCTGTCCTTACAAGGCCAATTTATACGCCAAAAACTGTTCTTCCATTCAAAAACAGGGTCTCCTTTTAATTAAAAAAAACATAGAATATCATAGTCTTCTAAGAACTAAGATGCAAAAAGAAAGCATCCCGGCATACTTACAAACAGGATTCTCCGGCATCCCCATAAGGGAAGGAATATCATAACAATATTGTATCACCTAATAAAATCTATGCGAATGAAAAATTCATGAATCACAGAAAAAACAAAGTCACACAAAAAGATGCAACGTTCTTACGGCGTGAATATTACGCCGGACCACAGGATTTGCTCTCCCTGCAAATCTGACTTGCTGAAAAACAAACACAAACAGATTATCAAATGGTGCAAACCATCTAAAATGTCCAATTAATAAAACAAGTATCATGAAGAAAAAAGCCTTCATTTTTCTACTTATTTTCTTGTTGCCAGCAATAGCTTGGGCACAGGAGAAAATGAGTATCCAAGGAGTCGTTTATGACGATTTAGACATGACTATTCCAGGTGCGTCCGTTGTTGTAAAAGGAACAACCACCGGAACAGTGACCGATATTGACGGGAAATTCACAATCCAGGTAGCAAGAGGAGCCACTCTTGAAATCTCTTTCATCGGATATAAAACACAGGAAATCAGGATCACCAATGCACAACCGCTAAAAGTTGTCTTGCAGGAAGATTCACAGACGCTCGATGAAGTCGTTATCACGGGTTATTCGGGTAAACAGCTTCGGTCCAAATCGACAAACTCTATTGCCAAGGTAGCCAATGAAAAACTGACAACAGGAGCTTATACCAACCCGGCACAGGCATTGTCGGGAGCTGTTTCTGGGTTACGCGTCATTCAGGCATCCGGTAGTCCGGCCGCTACTCCGACAATTATTCTCCGCGGTGGTACGAACCTCGACGGAACAGGCTCTCCGCTTATCATTGTCGACGGACAGGTTCGCGGCAGCCTGAGCGACATCAATCCGGAAGACATTGAAGACCTCCAGGTAATGAAAGATGCCGGTGCCACCGCCATTTACGGTGCACGTGCCAACGATGGGGTTATCCTTGTCACTACTAAAAAAGGGAAATCAGGAAAATCTGAAATTAATTTCAAAGCCAAACTAGGCCTGAACTTCCTGAACAACCCATACGAATTCTGTAACGCCGAAGATTATATATACTGGATGCGTACCGCTTACTCCCGCTCTTCCAATATGTGGCAACGAGCCGACGGAAGCGGCGTAGGCTATGTTTCATCCGCATCTCTGACTTCTGCCTCCCCGCACGGGACCGGCAATAAATATTTTGCAGCAGACGGTGTAACTCCGTTGACAAATGACATGGCTGCCGTTTACAGCACAATGTATCTGGACGACACCAACAGGTTTCTGACGGGAAAAGGCTGGAAGACCATGACCGACCCTGTCACCGGCAAAGAACTGATATTCAAAGACACAGATGTCAGAGAATATAATTTCAACACACCGGCCCTGACTCAGGACTACAATATCAATATGTCGGGAGGTAACGACAAAGGCCATTATTATGCAGGTTTGGGATATAACTATTCGGAAGGACTTCCAATCAATACCTTCTACGAAAGATACTCTTTTGTATTCAACGGCGATTATAAAATCAAACCATGGCTGACATCCTACTCCAGCTTAAACTTTACCCGCGCCAATTGGGAAAATCTTCCGGGTTCTGCTGTTTCCGAATATAATTATTTCGGACGTATCCTTTCAACGCCTCCTACGGTTCGTTATGAAGACGAAGAAGGAAATCCGCTACTGGGACAACATTATCAGGATGGCAATCAACAATACCAGCCGGAAAAGTTTATCCGCGACAACCAAAGCGATAAATTCACAATGAACCAGAGTTTCAATATTGACTTCATGAAAGGTCTTTCTTTGAAACTTTCAGGAAACTGGTATTATGAAGAAGAATTACATGAATCATTTAACAAAGACTTCTATCAGACACCAACCGTTATCAATACAACGCGCTCTACCTCTTCCGACTGGTACCGCAAATTCGACCAGACATACAATGCCGTATTAAATTACAGCAATCAGATCACACCGGACCATTATCTGGACGCAATGATCGGTACGGAATATTATGATTCTTACAGAAGATACCTGGGAGCCTCCGGTTCAGGTGCTGCAACCGATGATTTCGGTGATCTGGAACTGACAGACAAGGGAGAAAACAAGCGAAACATCGATACATATCATACCAAAGAACGTATCATGTCTTACTTCGGTCGTGCTAACTACGACTATCAAAGTAAATACCTGCTCTCTGTTGTTATGCGTTCCGACGGATATTCCCGCCTGGTTGACAACCGCTGGGGTATTTTCCCGGGTGTATCTGCCGGATGGGTATTTTCTAAAGAAAAATTCATGCAGAAATATTCCGATATCCTTTCTTTCGGTAAACTGCGTACCAGCTTCGGTCTGAATGGGAAGGTAGATACAAACCAAATCGGATATTATACTTTGCAAGGTTCCTACAGTACTTCTTCCAAATATGACGGTAACACCAGCTACGTTATAGGAAGTATACCGAACCCGGGACTAAGATGGGAAAAGTCGAGAACGATAGAAGCCGGTCTGGATTTAAGTTTCCTTGAAAACCGCCTGAATGCAAACTTCACTTACTACAACCGTCTAACTTCCGATAAATATGCAAAAATCAGCTTACCGTCATCTTCGGGTATTAGTTCTATTCTGACAAACAACGGTAAAATCCGTAACAAAGGTATCGAAATAGACCTGAGCGCGAAGATTATCCAGACTAAAGACTGGAACTGGACTGTCGGTGCTAATATCGCTTACAACAAAAATATCATTGTTTCATTGCCTAACAACGGATTGGATAAAAACCGTCAGGATGCATTCCAGGTATATAGCGGCAAAGGCGACGAGAAAATATGGGTAGGTGGTTACCAGGAAGGTCAGGAACCAGGTTTTATGTATGCTTTCCAGGCAGACGGAATCTACAAAAGCTGGGATGAAATCCCCGATTACCTGGAAGACAGGGGTGGCGGCGCATCCGCATGTGTCCTTTATGGGAAGAAATCATGGGAAGAACTGGCCGACAGCGAAAAAGGGACTGGTGAAGAAGGCGCTTCCAAAGTAAAAAAATTACCAATTCAACCGGGCGACGTAAAATGGAAAGACGTAAACGGAGACGGTGTAATCGACCAGTACGACATGGTAAAAGTAGGCAATACAAAACCTCGCTATACAGGAGGATTCAATACGAATCTCAGCTGGAAAAATCTTCGCCTTTACGCAGCATTCGACTTCGGTCTGGATTATAAAATTTACGATCAGACAAGCAACTGGTTCCTGGGCTGTATGCAAGGTTCATACAATATGACTACAGACGTGAAAAACACTTGGTCGGAAACAAACCCCAACGGCACCTTGCCCAAATACTATTGGGCAGACCAGCTAGGTAAATCAAACTATTACAGAAGATCGACGATGTTCTGTTACGACGGCAGCTACCTCGCAATCCGTGAAATATCACTGGCATATACTTTACCCAAAAACTGGGTACAGAAAGTCATGTTGCAAAATGTGGAAGTATCCGTTACAGGACAAAACTTAGGATATATCACCCAATGTGCATTGGTTGCAACCCCTGAAACTTTAGCAGGTGTGGCAGGTTCCGGATACGCTTTACCACGTACCCTCCTGTTTGGAATCAGCGTTACTTTATAAATAATTAAACATTCTAATTTCGTTAATTATGAACTTAAAAAGAACAATTATAAATACTTGTATAGCTGCCAGTGCAATGCTCTATACATCATGCGAGCTGGACCTTGTACCTCTCGATTACTACGGAAGCGGAAGTTATTGGAAAACCGTTCCCCAGGTAGAATCTTATATGAACGGGATACATGTCGACCTACGGGCCAGCAATTTCAACAGACAGTTTTTGCTTGGGGAAGCACGCGGAGGAACAAGCAAATCCGGAACGTCTTCCCTAATTACCTCTATCAATTACGACCGTATCAAAGAAAACAATCTGGATGCGGATAATACAGGCATCAGCGGCTGGAATAACATATACGGCTATATCTTCGACTGTAACTTGTTGATACAGGAAGTGGAAGGAACGGCTTTACAATCGGAAAACGCCTCTACCATCAATTATCTGCTGGCACAGGCATACGGGATTCGTGCACTACATTATTTCACTCTTTACAGGACTTACGGTGGCGTACCACTTATCGAACGTGTGAAAGTGCTGGACGGACAGGTCGATGTGGAAACACTTTATACCCCACGGGCCTCTGCTAAAACCATTATGGATTTTATTAAATCCGACCTCGCCAAATCTCTTGAATACTTCGGGACGGATGAAACGATTAAAGGGAATAAATCCTACTGGTCGAAAGCCACCACCACTATGTTGGCAGCAGATGTTTATTTGTGGAGCGCCAAAGTGGCGCTGGATGACCAGACGCCCGCATCCGATGACCTGTCGAAGGCAAAAGGTTATCTCAGCACAATCCTGAATGACTCACGCTTCGGGCTTTGCGACAATTTCAGCGAAATATGGGATGTCAACAACAAAGGGAACAAGGAGATGATCATGGTTGCCCGATTCGCTGACGGAGAAGCAACCAACCAGGCAAGTGAATTCGTATATGCGCAACCCAACTTCGTAAATACGGTTTACGGACGCCACGGAAACCTTATCACCGGTGACACACTCGAACTGAAAGGTAGCGGCTGGCAGAGAAACGAGTATGAACTTGGCTTATGGCGTGCATACGATGCCGAGGACACTCGCCGCGACGCAACATTCCTGGAGTATTATCTGGCAGACGGCTCCTTAATGGGGACAGTTCTGAAAAAGAACCTAGGCTATGTCAACTCCAACAATACCCGCGTTTTCTGCGGTGACGAAGCTATCTACCGGTATGCCGATGCCCTGTTAATGATGGCAGAAGTAGCCAATATGGAAGATGGTGATGTGGCAATTTACCTGAATCAGATTCGCAAACGTGCCTATGGTCCGAACTGGAATGAGGCAACATACGGATACACCAATGCCGATTTCAAAACAAACGAACTGGCTATCCTGAAAGAAAAAGACAAAGAGTTTGTAAACGAAGGCAGACGCTGGTTTGATATCTGCCGTATGAAAGACGGAAAAAACGGCAAACCGTTGGCTTTCTCAGCAGAAGCCGGTTATAAAGGAACAAGTGCTGTTCTGAAAGAAAGCGAAAGCCACAAACTGCTCTGGCCAATAGATGTAAGCACAATGAATGCCGATGATTTGCTGGAACAGACTCCAGGATACTAGATTTTCAACATAATTGATAGTTAGAATTTAACTGAACCGATTCCAAAGGTCGCCATAATCAAACAGGATATGGCTTCCTTTGGAATTCGTATTAAAAGAATCAGAGAAATACCAAGAGGTTGATTAAGAAAATTATTTCCAATTCACACCAATATTATTAAATTATTTTATTATATTTGCCTCATATTTAAAATAACACACATAACAACTATTAAATACTACGTACCATGGAAAAGATTAAAGGTCTGATTGATGCCCCTTTTACTCCGTTTTATGAAAATGGAGAAGTGAATTACGAACCCATTGAAGCCTATGCCAAACTTTTAGCCAACAACGGTTTGAAAGGTGTTTTCATCAACGGCTCATCGGGCGAAGGCTATATGCTGACGGAAGAAGAGCGTATTAAACTGGCCGAAAGATGGATGGAAGTTGTGCCGGAAGGGTTCAAAGTAATCGTACATGTAGGTAGTACTTGTGTAAAGACCAGCCGCAACCTGGCTGCCCACGCACAAAAGATCGGAGCATGGGGGATAGGCGCCATGGCTTCTCCGTTCCCTAAAGTAAACCGTGTGGAAGAACTGGTGAAATATTGCGAAGAAATTGCTTGCGGGGCACCGGAACTGCCTTTCTATTATTATCATATTCCGGCATTCAACGGCGCATTCCTTTCAATGGTAGATTTCTTAAAAGCTGTAGACGGACGCATCCCTAATTTCGCAGGAATCAAATATACCTATGAAAGCCTTTACGAATATAACCAGTGCAGGTTATATAAAGACGGCAAATTCGACATGCTTCACGGACAGGACGAAACTATTCTGCCCTGCCTGGCTATGGGTGGCGCACAAGGCGGCATCGGCGGAACAACCAACTATAACGGCAAGGAACTGGTCGGTATCATCACAGCCTGGGAAGCCGGAGACCTGGAAACAGCCCGCGAAAAACAAAACTTCTCACAGGATGTGATTAACGTAATCTGTCATTACCGCGGAAACATCGTAGGAGGCAAGCGTATCATGAAACTGATTGGTCTGGACCTGGGCAAAAACCGTACACCGTTCCAGAATATGACCGATGCCGAAGAAGCGGCTATGAAAGCTGAACTCGAAGCTATCAATTTCTTTGAAAGATGTAATAAATTCTAACGACTATGGAAGCAAAAACAAACATATCCCAACCGGCAGAATATCTGGGTTACTGGGAAGAAACATACAAAAACGACCTCGTGAACGATGTCATGCCTTTCTGGCTGAAATACGGCATCGACAAAGAGAACGGCGGTTATTTCACCTGCCTCAACCGGGACGGTTCCCTGATGGATTCGAACAAATCGGTATGGTTTCAGGGACGTTTCGCTTTCATCCTGGCCTATGCCTACAATCATATAGAGAAACGTCAAGAATGGTTGCAGGCTTGTAAGAATGGCATTGATTTCATCGAGAAATATTGCTTCGACACGGATGACCGCATGTTTTATGAGGTGACGGCAACCGGCGTTCCGGTCCGCAAAAGAAGATATGTCTTTTCCGAAACTTTTGCCGCTATCGCCATGGCGCAATATTCCATCGCATCGGGAGACAAAAGCTATGCGGAGAAAGCAGTCAACCTCTTCAAACAAGTCCTTCATTATAAAAATACACCGGGATTGCTTGAACCTAAATTCCGCGAAGGCTTCGTCGCCAAAGGGCATTCCTTATGCATGATACTGATTGATACGGCCGCCCGCATCCGCGAAGCTATCGACGATGAAATACTGACAAAACAGATAGATGAGTCCATCAGCGAACTCCGCCGCGACTTCATGAAGCCGGAATTCAAAACAATCCTCGAAACAGTCGGACCGAATGGCGAATTCATCGACTCTATTCCCGGACGAACCATCAATCCGGGCCATTCCATCGAAACAGCCTGGTTCATCCTGGAAGAAGCCAAGTACCGCAACTGGGACCCGGAATTGAAAGAAATGGGACTGACTATCCTCAACTGGGCCTGGGAATGGGGCTGGGACAAAACATACGGTGGAATCACTTATTTCAAAGACTGCAAGAACCTTCCGCAGCAAGAATACTGGCACGATATGAAATTCTGGTGGCCGCAATGCGAAGCCATCATCGCCACACTTTATGCCTATGAAGCTACCGGCGACAAGAAATACCTTGAAATGCACCGGATGATTAATGAATACACATACGCCCGTTTCCCGGACAGGGAATATGGGGAATGGTACGGCTATTTCCATTATGACGGGACATTGTCACAGCCAGCCAAAGGTAATATGTATAAAGGCCCGTTCCACATCCCCCGGATGCTTCTGAAATGTAACCTGCTTTGTAAAGAAATGCTTTCAAAATAAACGATATGAGCAATAAGAAAATCTATCCCTGGGTAGTTGTCGGCCTGTTGTGGGGCGTAGCCTTACTGAACTATATGGACCGGCAAATGCTCTCCACCATGAAAGACGCGATGATGATAGACATCACCGAACTGGAATCGGCAGCCAACTTCGGCCGCCTGATGGCCGTGTTCCTGTGGATATACGGATTCATGAGTCCTGTAGCGGGAATGATAGCCGACAGGGTAAACCGCAAATGGTTAATCGTCGGCAGCCTGTTCGTCTGGTCGTTCGTCACGCTGATGATGGGTTATTGCACCACTTTCAACCAGATTTATTTCCTGCGCGCCCTCATGGGGGTAAGCGAAGCCTTGTATATCCCGGCAGGATTGTCGCTGATAACCGATTACCACCAGGGGAAAACCCGTTCGCTGGCAGTAGGCATCCACATGACCGGCCTTTACACCGGACAGGCTTTAGGCGGTTTCGGTGCGACAGTGGCAAGCGCCTTTACCTGGGAAACGACTTTCCACTGGTTCGGGATTGTCGGTATTGCATACAGCGTGATTCTTATTCTGTTCCTGAAAGATAAAAAAGACCATATCGTTCATAAAATCAAAGAGGCGGGCACTGCCGTCGAGAATCCGGTGAAAGGGGCTCTCAAAGGGATGGGTATGTTGTTTACGAACATCTCTTTCTGGATTATCCTGCTTTATTTTGCTACACCGAGTCTACCGGGCTGGGCTACCAAGAACTGGTTACCGACATTATTCTCCGAGAATCTGTCAATCGACATGTCGGAAGCAGGCCCGTTATCAACGATTACAATCGCTTTATCTTCGTTTATCGGAGTCATTGCAGGCGGTATCTTATCCGATAAATGGATACAGACCAACGTACGCGGCCGTGTTTATACCGGAGCTATCGGACTGGCATTGACCATTCCATCGCTCTTATTGCTCGGTTTCGGACATAACTTCCTGATGATTGTCGGCGGAGGCTTGTGTTTCGGTATCGGTTTCGGTATCTTTGATGCCAATAATATGCCGATACTCTGCCAGTTCATCTCACCACGTTACCGGGCTACGGCTTACGGTATCATGAATATGACCGGTGTATTTGCCGGGGCAGCCATTACAGACCTGCTGGGCAGATCGACAGATGCCGGCAACCTGGGGCACGACTTTGCCATGTTGGCAGGACTCGTCGCAATCGCTTTACTCATTCAGATTTGCTTCCTTCGACCGAAAGTGGCAAACATGACGGATTAGTTGAAAATAATATGATTATATTTGACTCAGTATTTAACAAACAACACATATAGAACAATCACCATGAAAAAAAGCATCTTTTATCTCTGTCTTCTATTCATCGCACAAACCGCCTTTGCAGCAGACAGCTTGTACGTAAGGGAACAGCAGATTCCTATTCTGATAGACCGTACGGACAATGTACTGTTGGAAATGCGTATTCCCGCTCAGAAGGGAGATGTATTAAATAACTTCACACTCCAATTCGGAGAAGAGACGAACCTGTCTGACATAAAAGCCGTACGGTTATTCTATAGCGGCACGGAAGCACCGTCCAGGGAAGGTACGCACTTCAACCCGGTGACATACGTTACCAGTTACACACCGGGCAAGACACGGGTAGCGAACCCTTCTTATTCTGTCAAACAAGATGAAGTTACCGCCCCGGCAAAGACAATCAGGCTGTCTTCCAAACAACCAATGATTAAAGGTCCCAACTACTTCTGGGTAAGCATCGAAATGAAACCGGAGACCTCTTTATTGTCGAGAGTATCCTTCACGATGCCGGAGGCCACCATCAATAACAAACCCGCAGCCATCGAATGGAAAGGGAAAGCAGAAACACCCCGCCGCGTAGGCGTCGGC
>OHQM01000901.1_pt1 | contig 14159 bp, 15 predicted proteins | sample 1577941 | NCBI WGS metagenome assembly OHQM01 (sample SAMEA3879604, study PRJEB24766) | human gut metagenome | biome: human-associated habitat; feature: feces | place: USA | collected 1985/1987
GAAACTGTCCCTTCCTACGTTTCCCAGGCAAAAACGACCTGGCACACCGGACATTCAAGAAGAAACAGAAACTGTTCAATGCCACCAATCGACTGAATATCGTTGCAGTTAGCAAATGGCTCTCCTCACAAGTACAGCAAAGCACTTTGCTCAAAGAGAAGCCGATATCCGTTATTCCCAACACGCTTTCACTTGCCGACTTCCGGATCATGGACAAGGAACTGTCCCGCAAAGAACTGTCCCTGCCCGACAAATATATCATTCTGTTCGGAGCCGCCCGCATCGACGATCCGATCAAAGGAGTGGAATATCTGCTCCAGGCCATCCGGTTATTGATTGAAAAGAAGCAATTCCCACAGGAAAAACTTCACCTGGCACTATTCGGCAAAATCAAATATCCGGAGAAACTTCTCAACTCCATCCCCGTCAGCTACACCTATCTGGGACGAATAGGCGATACAAACAAACTCTCGCAACTATATTCCGCCGCAGACGTCACCGTATCCGCCTCTTTCTATGAAACATTCGGCCAGACTCTGATCGAGGCCCAAGCCTGTGGTTGCATTCCGGTTTCTTTTGGCAACAGCGGACAGGCCGACATCATCCGCCACAAAGAGAACGGCTTCCTGGCCGACTACCTCTCTGCCGACAGCCTGGCAGAAGGCATCCGATGGGGAATATCCGAAGCCCGGACAGCCATCTCCAAAGAAAATATGCGAAGCGAAGTATTCAGGAAATACTCCGGCGAAGTCGTTGCAAAGCAATATCTCAATCTCTACCAAAACTTAATCAGAAGAAAGGTAACACAATGAGAATACTACTTATCAATACAACAGAAAAGATAGGCGGCCCCGCCGTAGCTGCAAGCCGCCTCATGGAAGCCCTCAAGAATAACGGCATCAAAGCCAAGCTATTGGTGCGCGACAAACAGACCGAACAGATCACCGTAGTGGAGTTGCCCCACAACCTGCGCATGGTATGGAAGTTCGTATGGGAGCGAATCGTTATCTGGAAAGCCAACCATTTCAACAGAAACCACCTCTTCGCCGTAGACATTGCCAACACCGGCACGGACATTACCAACTTACCGGAGTTTCAGCAAGCGGACGTTATACATCTCCATTGGATCAATCAGGGGATGCTTTCTTTAAAGAATATCGAAAAAATTCTGGCTTCGGGTAAGCCCGTAGTCTGGACCATGCACGATATGTGGCCCTGTACCGGCATCTGCCACTACTCCGGCGGATGTACACATTACGAAGAGGAGTGTCATCATTGCCCCTTCATCCACAACGGAAGCCGGAAGAAAGACCTCTCCCACCGCATCTTCCTCAAAAAGCAGAAGCTATACGAAGGCCGTCATATCAACTTTGTAGCCTGTAGCCACTGGCTGGAAGAACGCGCCCGGAAGAGTGCCCTCTTCAGCAGACATACCATTACCAATATCCCCAATCCTATCAACACCAATCTCTTCAAGCCGCATAGCAAAAAAGCTGCACGGGAGAAATGCAGACTTCCGCAAGACAGCAAACTGATTCTGTTCGGTTCGGTGAAGATAATGGATACCCGGAAGGGAGTGGAATATATGATTAAAGCCTGCAAACTCTTGGCAGAGAAGCATCCGGAAATGAAGGACCAACTGGGTGTAGTGGCCTTTGGCAACCAGTCGCAACAGTTACAGAATATGTTGCCTTTTAAGGTTTATCCGCTCGACTTCGTCAGCAATGAACATCAGTTGGTAGATATCTACAATTCCGTAGACCTCTTCGTCACCCCATCCCTGGAAGAAAATCTACCGAACATGATTATGGAAGCCATGTCCTGCGGCATCCCCTGCGTAGGATTCAACGTAGGCGGCATACCGGAAATGATAGACCACCTGCACAACGGCTACGTGGCACAATACAAATCAGCCGAAGACTTTGCCAACGGCATTTACTGGATACTGACCGAACCCGAATACGCCACGCTCTCCGAACAAGCCTACCGGAAAGCCGTTTCCCATTATTCGGAAAGCGCCATTGCCAAGAGATACATCGACGTTTATAACAAAATAACCGGAAGACATGCATAATCGCCTTACGCCCAAGTTCAGCATCATCACCGTGACCTACAATGCCGAGGCCGTATTGGAAGACACGATACAAAGCGTTATCTCCCAAACCTACCACCACGTAGAGTACATCATCATAGACGGTGCATCCAAAGACCGCACCCTCGCCATTGCCGAAAGATATCGCGACCGCATCACCCTACTTATCAGCGAACCTGACAAAGGACTGTATGACGCCATGAACAAAGGCATCCACCTAGCAACGGGCGACTATCTCTGTTTCCTGAATGCCGGAGACAGTTTCCATGAAGACGACACTCTGCAACAAATGGTGCATACTTTAGGAATCGGCGAACTGCCGGACGTACTATATGGCGAAACTGCTTTAGTAGATAAAGAAAGGCATTTCCTCCGTATGCGCCGCCTCTCAGCCCCCGAAGTGCTGACATGGAAGAGTTTCAGGCAAGGTATGCTCGTTTGCCATCAGGCATTCTTCGCCAAACGAAGCTTGGCGGTACCATACGATATGCGATACCGCTTCTCCGCCGACTTCGACTGGTGCATCCGCATCATGAAAAAAGCGCGAACGCTGCATAACACGCATCTCACGCTTATCGATTATCTGGAAGAAGGTATGACGACGCAGAACCAAAAGGCTTCCCTGCGGGAACGCTTCCGGATTATGGCACAGCACTACGGACTGATAAGTACTGTGGCACACCATGCGTGGTTTGTGGTGCGAGCGGTATTGAAGAAATAAAACTTTGCAAGCACAGCCCATACTTTCCACCCAATAACAGACGATTGCTTGCCATAGGTTTGGCATGCTTTTGCCATAGGTTTGGCAAAGTCTTGCCATGCCTATGGCACAGTTGTGCCAATTCGATGGCAAAAGCGTGCCAATTCGATGGCACAACACGGCAAAAGTATCGCTTGTAGTTCGCTATAGTAGTGGCAGTTAACGAAGAATCTCTTTCTTCAGTTCCTTCACCCCTTCCGAAGCGCCTTTCTGAATGATATGTATCCGCCTCATGGAGTGCGTATCCACCGGTTTAGGATCAATCAGATAAACCTCTGCTGTTCGCGGAACATAGTTCAGCAGTCCCGCTGCCGGATATACATTCATCGAAGTACCTATAATCACAAAGATATCCGCTTTCTCCACATAGTCGACAGCCGTTTCTATCTCCGGCACCGCCTCACCAAACCAAACAATAAACGGACGCAACTGCGAACCGTCGCCCGCCTTGTCACCCATCTTCACCTCATATTCTTCCGGTTTCAACTCCTTTACGTAGCGAGGATTATAAGGGTCGCGACTGGAACACACCTTCGTCAGTTCACCATGCAGATGAATGATGCGCGTGCTCCCGGCACGCTCGTGCAGATTATCCACATTCTGCGTAACCACCGTCACATTGAAGTCCTTCTCCAGCTCGGCAAGTCCGATGTGCCCTGCATTGGGCTCCACATCAAGCAACTGCTTACGGCGCTCGTTATAAAAGTTTATCACCAGCTCCGGATCGCGCACATATCCTTCGGCGCTGGCTACCTGCATCACCGGATATTTGTCCCACAATCCGCCTGCATCCCGAAACGTACTGATACCACTCTCGGCACTCATACCTGCACCGGATAAAATCACTAAATTCTTCTTCATTCCAAAATCTCCTTTCTATTTATAGCAGTTTCTTTTCTACAAAAATACAGAAGATTGCCGAAGTTGCCACAGATATAAGAAAATTTAAAACCTAAAAGCATAAATCATTCAAATAAAACACTTACTTTTGCGACTTGTAATTTTGCAACTGATTGAAAGATACATCACTTTCAGTCGCAACCCAAAAGATATATGGATAAATTCAGTTACGCTATCGGCCTCGGAATAGGTCAAAATTTATTAAGTATGGGTGCAAAAGGCATCGAAGTAGATGACTTTGCACAAGCTATCAAAGACATACTGGAAGGAAACAAAACCGCCATCTCACACGCAGAGGCACGCGATATAGTAAACAAATACTTCGCAGAACTGGAAGAGAAAATGAATGCAGCCAGCATAGAGCAAGGCGTACAGTTCCTGGAAGAAAACAAGAAACGTCCGAATGTGGTTACTTTGCCAAGCGGTCTGCAATACGAAGTCATCAACGAAGGCAAGGTAGGCACTTATGCCAAAGCTACCGACCAGGTGAAATGCCACTACGAAGGTACACTGATTGACGGAACCCTGTTCGACAGCTCTATCAAACGCGGACAACCCGCCGTATTCGGTGTGAACCAGGTTATCCCCGGCTGGGTGGAAGCGCTTCAGTTGATGCCCGAAGGCGCCAAGTGGAAACTTTATATTCCCTCCGATCTAGCCTATGGCGCACAAGGTGCAGGCGAAATGATACCGCCTCACAGCACATTGATTTTTGAAGTGGAACTACTTGAAATATTATCCCAAAAATAAAAATAAACAGTAAAAGCAAAATGAAAAAAGTAACATTTATCATGGCTCTTGCAGTAGGCGCAGGTTTAGCTTCCTGTACTGCACAAAGCCCGAAAGCAAATCTGAAAACAGATGTTGACTCATTGTCTTACGCCATCGGTATGGCTCGTACGGAAGGTCTGACTCAGTACCTGATGCAACAAGGCGTTGACACTACTCAGATGGCTGAATTCATCAAAGGTTTCAACGAAGGCGCTGCTAAAACCAGCAAGAAAGACGTTGCTTACATGACCGGTATGCAAATCGGCCAGATGGTAGGCAAACAATGGGTAGAAGGCTTCAACCAACAAATCTTCGGTGGCGACTCTACTCAGACTATCAGCCGTGAAAACCTGTTGGCAGGTTTCATCGCAGGTATCACAGACAAGAGCAACGTTATGACCAAAGAAGCTGCTACAGCTTACATGCGCGACGGTATGGAAGCCATCAAGGAAAAAGCTTCAGCTGCTAAATACGCTGATAACAAAGCTGCCGGTGAAAAATTCCTTGCTGAAAACAAAGGTAAAGAAGGTGTTGTAACTACTCCGAGCGGTCTGCAATACAAAATCATCACCAAAGGTACAGGTGAGATTCCAGCTGACACCAGCAAAGTGAAAGTAAACTACAAGGGTACTTTGATTGACGGTACTGAATTCGACAGCTCTTACAAGCGCAACGAACCTGCTACTTTCCGTGCCAACCAAGTTATCAAAGGCTGGACAGAAGCCCTCACAATGATGCCTGTAGGTTCTAAGTGGGAACTTTATATTCCACAGGAACTGGGTTACGGTGGCAGAGAAACCGGCGGTCAGATCAAACCGTTCTCTACTCTGATATTCGAAGTAGAGCTCGTTGGTATCGAAAAATAAATATCAGCTGAAGATTTCTTCTTCACCTGCATAAACTTAGCGGACAAAACGGATGTAAACAAAAACATCTGCTTCGTCCGCTTCTTTTTTACTCTTTCCCTATTTTTTCCTCCTTTTTTATAGAGAAATTAAAATAAAGTCCTATATTTGCTTACTATTTGATAAAAACAAGAACTTACACAAATTGATATTATGGAAAAAATAGACAATCTTGACCGGCAGATTCTGGAAATCATTTCTCAGAATGCCCGCATTCCTTTCAAAGATGTAGCTGCTGAGTGTGGCGTATCACGTGCTGCCATTCATCAACGTGTGCAACGTTTGATAGATTTAGGCGTCATTGTCGGCTCCGGTTATCATGTGAATCCTAAATCTCTGGGATACAGAACCTGCACGTATGTAGGTATCAAGCTAGAAAAAGGTTCCATGTACAAATCAGTGGTTGCCGAAATGGAGAAAATACCGGAAATCGTGGAATGCCACTTCACTACAGGCCCTTACACGATGCTGACGAAAGTATATGCACGCGATAACGAGCATCTGATGGACCTGCTGAATAACAAAATGCAAGAAATTCCGGGTGTAACCGCTACCGAAACGTTGATTTCACTGGAGCAAAGTATCAAGAAGGAAATTCCTATTTGCCCGGAGAAATAACAGATAGTTTATGGAATTCTTAAACGAATATCATCTTTCGGGACTGTTCATCGGCATTTGTACTTTTCTTATCATCGGGTTGTTTCACCCTGTGGTAGTAAAGGCCGAGTACTATTGGGGTACCAAGTGCTGGTGGATTTTTCTTGTATTGGGCATCGGTGGCGTTGTGGCCTCGCTTTGCGTAGAAAATATCCTGATTGCGTCCCTCTTAGGCGTATTTGCTTTCTCTTCGTTCTGGACCATCAAGGAGGTCTTTGAACAAGAAGACCGCGTAAAGAAAGGTTGGTTCCCCAAGAACCCCAAACGTACGTATAAGTTCTAAAAACAAAGCAATAAACAGTATATTTTGCCCGAAAGGTTTGCATATTTCAATTAAATATACTATTTTTGTGCCCGCTATCTGATGAGGATAACACCGGACTTGTAGCTCAGTTGGTTAGAGCAACAGACTCATAATCTGGAGGTCCCTGGTTCAAGCCCAGGCTGGTCCACGAAAAAGGCTGATTCCATAAAGAATACAGTTTTTTTTCTTTATGGAAACCTCCGATTAAGGGTCTGTTGCTTTAGTGGTTTTAGTCTCAAGTTAGGCAATTGTTGACCTATTATTGCCCCCAAATGACCTACTTAAAATGCTGACAATTGAATCAGAAGTCCAACAGGACAAACAGCGAAGTGACAAAACGTATAAAAATGGAAATAAAGAAAGTGGGAGAAAACCAATATTCTATTTCCACCTACTACTATGATAATGACACCTAGCAATATAACGGATCAGAAACAATCACTCTCAATGGAAAGAGCTTTAAATATCATAGAACACTTTCCTAAAGACTTTATATTTCAACTTACATTAGAAGAATAGAACTCCATCTCATCACAATTTGTGACGACATCACGAATGAAACGACCTAAATCCGCTATACCACTGACTCTTACAAAGCATAGAGTAGTAATGCTTTCAAGCGTACTAAGAAGCAATATTGTCATTCAGACAAATGTTCTGATTGTACATGTTTTTGTTGCCATGCGACAACTGATTACAGTAGTTCCACAGATAGACAGAGTTGGACAATTAGAACAGCAAATGAAAAAATTGAAAAACCACATAGAAGAAATGCTTGCCGATTATAACGATATTAATGATAATACGCGGATGCAGTTGGAACTCATTAATCAGACATTGGCAGAACTGCAAACCAAGAAGAAATCGGAAGAAAAGTCATGCAGAAGAATCGGATTTATACAGCATGAGGAATAATTATTTGATTGTCAAACTCTGAATATAAATAATAGGTATTGCCAAGCAATGGAGGATAAAACGAAACAGATATAAAAAGGGCATCCGATTCAATCAGATGCCCTTTTATACCTATTGAAAATAAGAAACTGTTATTCCAGATAAAGCGGCTCCACCTCCGTCACATTATCATGGAACCACTCATCGAGCTTTGCCTCTACCTTATCCTTTATCTGCGGTGTGATATATTTCTTCACCTTTTTATAAGCATAAACAGCTGCAAATCCTTTACCCACCATAAAGAGCTGTCCCAGAACATCCTCTATACTGGTAGGAAACACAATGGCCACCAAAGCAAGCATTATATTGGTCCGCTCACTATCGGGAGTCGTATCGGCAGTCATTACATAATAAGCGGTAAGTACGGGGCGACCGGTAGCGCGACCTGCCTTCTTAATATACTCTTCTACTTTCGTACGGATATCATCCATGGATAAATTTACTTTCATAGTTCTTCTTATTATTTATTCATTTACTTATTAGACGCAAGAAGATGAAGTTTGGTTGCAGAATATTGCTGTTTTTTTATCAAATAGTTCTATTTCACCGTCCGAATTCACCGATTCATACCCGGAACTCATCGGCTTTTCTACCGGAAATCAGCCGGAAAGGCTATATGGAGAGGAATAATTCGCTTACCTTTGAGCCATCAACCCATAACAATGGAATATGAATCAATAACAATAGAAACAATGGAAAAGAAACAAAACTTCCCGTCTCATGCAGGTTTATCAGGCAAGGCACTGATAGCTTCGCTCTTCATCATCTCCGGAATATTACTGTTTGCCCGTAACGTAGGGTGGATTACGTATGACTTATTCAGCATAGTGGTATCCTGGAATAGTCTTCTTATTGTATTAGGTATCTATACAATGACGCGCCGCCATTATATAAGTGGGCTTATCCTTACACTGATAGGAGCCTACTTCCTGATCGGAGGATTATCATGGTTACCGGAAAACTCACAGACCTTCGTCTGGCCTGTTGCACTGATTATAGCAGGTATCCTGTTCTTTGTAAAGGCTCGCCACAGAGAACGCTGGATGAAAAGCCATATGAACGGCCATTACCGGGACTGGACTAAAGGAAGAGGTGGACATATGCACATGAATATGGAAAACAATGAGCAACAATGCGAATCGGAAAACGGCTACCTGCGTTCCGACAATGCTTTTGGTTCTGTACGACATGTCGTACTGGATGAATTGTTCAAAGGAGCCAGCATCCGGGCCTCATTCGGGGGAACTGTAATCGATCTGCGCCACACACATCTTGCACCGGGCGAAACTTATATCGATGTCGACTGCACCTGTAGTGGAATAGAGTTGTACATTCCTTCAGACTGGAACGTTATACCTCAATGTAATGCTTTTGCCGGTGGATGCGAAGATAAACGTTGGCAGGGAGCGAATATAAACAAAGAAAGTACATTAATAATCCGCGGAAATATTTCTTTCGGTGGATTAGAGATTAAAGACTAACTTATGAAAGCACATCCAATAATAGATTATCCTTACCGTTGGCTTCCGGTGCTTATGCTGGCATTGGTTCTGGCAATCATCCAGGCGACTTTGTCGTGGGGATATGCCGGAGCGGACTGGCTACCGGCTATCATAGACGGAATCACAACAATCGGATGGCTTGCAGCATTGACATACCTGGCCTGGTTTGTAGTGGGCTATGTATCTATGCTCCAAACAAAGGTCATCACTGTCGCAGCAGGAATATTACTCTGGATTGCGGGCAGCTTCATGATTTGTGACATTATGGTAAGAATAGCGGGAATACCTTATATCTCTTTTGCTTCTACCATACCTTTCCGCCTGTTGTTTGGCGTACCAACCTGGATCGCTATCATTTTGTGGTATCACCTGATAGTAGTGAAAGATCCCGAAGCACAGGAAGAAGAATTCATAGCACCGCAAGAAGAAGAGAAGCCGGAAGTACAAGAGGAAATCATCGACCGCATTACGGTAAAGGACGGTTCACGTATACACATAATCAAAGTGAACGAGCTACTCTATATCCAAGCATGCGGAGATTACACAACCCTGGTTACCCCAACAGGCGAATACATCAAGGAACAAACCATGAAGTATTTCGAAGGGCATCTGCCGACAAACAATTTTGTACGTATCCACCGTTCCACCATTGTAAACGTGACACAAATATCCCGGGTTGAATTATTCGGGAAAGAGACTTATCAAGTGTTATTAAAGAACGGGACCAAGCTGCGGGTCAGTCTGACGGGCTACCGTTTATTGAAAGAACGACTGGGAATATAAAGACCTGAACTATTCTATTAAGCAAAAGCGAAGAATTCCTCCCCTGTTCCAAGGGGAAATGAATCCTTCGCTTCTTTCTTAAATGACAGAGAAAAGTCATCTGACTATTTCTTCCTTTCGTCTTTCTTCGGTTCTTCCTTCTTGACCTCCTGCTTATCTTCCTTTCCTTCCGGATGGATGATACCCTTCACAGTCTCACCGATAGGCAACTTATCCAGTACACCCAGACTTGGAGCAACCGTCTTCACCAATGTATTCAGGAAGTTGCTCGTACCTCCGTTTCCACCATCGAATACAGTGATGTTTCCTAAGTTCATGTGTTCGAATGCCTTCACCTGTTCTCCGGCAATTTCCTTCCACTGATCTACCATCTTATACTGGATGGCGATAGCCGGGTTGGATTCCGCTGCACGTACCATGGCCTCAAAACCTTCAGCCTCGGCAAGCAATGACTTCTTCTTACCTTCAGCTTCGGCCTCCAGTTTCATCTGAATAGCTCTTGCTTCCGCTTCAGCCTGCGCCAGAGTAGCCTTTGCACGAGCTTCCGCCTCACGGGTAATCTTTTCGGCAACAGCATCAGCCTGAAGAATGGCTTCCTGCTTTGCAACCTCAGCAGGCACAATCTTTTCTGCCTTCAAAGAAGACTCCACCTTGCGTGCTTTAGCTTCTTCCACTTCCTTCTGTGCTATTTCACGGGCAGTCTGCACGGCAGCTTCCGAACGTGCTTCAGCTTCACCGGCCTGCTTGTCAGCATTGGCGCGAGTCACAGCCAGTTCAGCGTCAGACTGTGCCACAGCTTTCTGAGCTTCATTTCGTCCGATAGCTGCTTTCTTTCCGGCTTCTGCCTGTTTGATTTCCATGTCGGAGTTCAGTTCGGCGATGCGGCTTTCCTTCTCGGTGTTGGCCTGTTCAATTTTGATATTCTTTTCGGCTTCCGCCTTTGCCACCTGTGATTCCTTTTCAGCATTGGCAATGGCTACCTGTGAGATTCTATCCTTATCCGCATTAGCCACAGAGATCTCCTGCAACTTCTTCGTCTCGGCAATGGCGATATCCTGGTCTTTGCGTGTTTCGGCCACTTTCGTTTCACGCTCCTTTATCTGGTTAGCAATCTTGATAGCACCCAGTTTCTCCTGTTCTTCTATATTTGCCTGAGCCTCATTCAACGCCTTACTTTCAGCTTCCTTACCCAAGTTGACAATATAATTGGCGGCATCACGGATATCACTGATATTGATGTTCATCAGATATAAACCGAATTTACGGAGTTCCGTATCGATGTTATCTTTTACTTTGGAAAGGAACTTATCACGGTCGGAGTTCAGTTCTTCAATCGTCATATCGGCAATGACCAAACGCATCTGACCGTACACAACATCCGTAATCAGGTTCTGCTTATCATCTATTGTCAGTCCCAACATACGTTCGGCAGCGTTTTGCATTACCTCCGCATCGGTACTGATGGCTACGGTAATCGTAGTCGGCACATCCACACGGATATTCTGGGCAGACAGGGCACCGGTCAACTTACAGTCTATCTGCATCGGCTTCATAGACAGGAATTCATAGCCCTGAATAATCGGCCATACAAACGCGGCACCACCATGATACAACTTAGCGGACTTCTTGTCACCGCCCGTTTTACCATATACTACCAGTACTTCGTCACTTTTACATTTCCGGTAACGGGAAAGGATACCAATGAAGGTAAGCAAAATAACCGCCACGAGTATAGCGGCCATAATCATCATTTCTTGTGTCATAAATCTATGTTTTTGAGTTTCGTTTTTATTGAATATACAGTGTTCCTTCCCTGTAGGTCGTAATCATGGTTTTGTCGCCCGTCTGATAAGACTTGGTTCCTTCCGATATTACATCTATCTCGCGCATGGCTCCATCGCGACTCACCTGTACGGTATATCTGCCATCCCCCTGTTTAAAGTAGATGGTACATTCGCGCCCTACAAGCTGTTCCGTCTTTTCCGTCTTATTCACCTGCTGCAACTGATAGGCTTTCTTATAGAGAAACCACACGGCAAATACGAAAAACAGACCAATCAGAATGGCAACGGCATAACTCTGAATGTCAGTATTTCCAATCAGATACATGTACCAGCCGAAACCGATACCGAAGTGCGTCAGTCCCTTAAAAGACACCATGCTGCTGATGTCGGCATCCACGTCTACATCCGCATCAATGTCTCCGAAGAAGATGGAAAGGATAAACTGTATCACAAAAATACCAGTTGTGACTACGGCGATAATCAGAAATATGTTACTACTCATAGGAATTTGAGTTATTGTGGGTTACAATATATTTAGATATATTATTTCAAATATACACATTTGCAGAACATGCGCAAAGAAACCGTTCTCTATTTAACAAAATTTTCTTGAGGAGGAAAGCAACATTACACAAAGATATTTGTTATGTTTACGGACGCTATGATGAAACATCTACACTATATATTTCTGTTTATGTGCCTCTCACTAGGAATGTCTGTCATTCTGCAAGAGGAACAGCCGGCACTTCGGATGCTTACCGAAGTCTCGACGGATGATTCCGTCACTCCTGCCCAAACAGGATGTTTCATTTCAATGTCAACCGATTACTTCTCGACCATTGCCCACCACCCTTTCTTCAACGATGAAAATAATGAGCGTAAAATCAATGGTATCCTTTTCCAGGAGAATTTCTACAATCAGGCCAGTGCTCCCTCGAAACTGCTGAAACTAAAGATCCATCCATCTGCAGAACAGATGCAACGTATATTTTCCACCCATTTACGGGTGGAACAGAATGCCAGTCTTTCTTTCACTCCCAGCGCTATCCGTTATTCTTACGGGTACTACGTCTACGAGCTGAAACATATTCTGATTTAAACCGCCACCTTACTTATTACCAATCATTTTCCGGAGGTATGCCATGGGCGTGTCTTTGGTCAGTCTATTGTTTATTCACTTCTAAATTAATGCAATAACTATGCTCGATTTATTAATAGCCACCCTCGAAATGATGGGGCTTACATTCGTGATCGGCTTCTTCGTGGCCTTCATCATCAAAATGATTGCCGTTGCTGCCGACTCATTCGACTTTTACAGTTCACACCAGAAAGAACTGCTTCGCCTGCGGCGCCTGCGCAAGTTGCGCCAGAAGGTGGAGCTCATGATACGGGATATCCCTATGGAAGAAGACGGACTCTACAACGATAAACGCGAAGAGTTCAGCCGCGGAGTCAACCGTGAGCTTTCCGATTATCGTGGATATTATCATGGAGTAAGCGCCGGAGTTTCCAACGCTAACCTGATGGATTACTACTATCCCGAAGATACGCACATGATGTATCTGAAACAACAAGAAGAGATGTTATATCATAAGAAACAGTCCGGAAAATCTACCGGTAAGACCAAATAAGAAATAGTATGGAAAATATAGATTTCGCGACCCTATTCCAAGGTTTTGGAACAATGATGGAAAGTGGCTACCTACTTGCATCAGCCCGTGTGTTTTTAATCCTTTTGGGTTTGTTACTCATATATCTGGGCTGGAAAGGAGTGCTTGAGCCTATGGTAATGATTCCGATGGGGCTGGGTATGGTTGCCATCAATTGTGGAACACTTTTCATGCCGGACGGCACATTAGGCAACCTCTTTCTCGATCCGATGCTTTCGGATACGGACGACCTGATGAATACGATGCAGATAGACTTTTTGCAACCTGTCTATACACTGACGTTCAGCAACGGATTGATAGCTTGCTTTGTGTTTATGGGGATAGGCACGCTGCTGGATGTGGGCTTTCTGTTGCAGAAGCCTTTTGTCAGCCTTTTCCTGGCGCTGTGTGCGGAACTGGGGACTTTCCTGACTATACCCGTAGCTTCTGCCCTTGGACTGACATTGCAAGAAAGTGCTTCTGTAGCTATGGTAGGAGGTGCAGATGGTCCTATGGTTCTGTTCACATCACTGGCTCTGGCCAAACATTTATTTGTACCTATCACAGTAGTGGCTTATCTGTATCTGGGACTAACGTATGGCGGCTACCCATATCTGGTGAAGTTACTGGTTCCAAAACGCCTGCGTGCCATCAAGATGACTTCGAAGAAAGCACCTAAAAACTACGATGCCAAGGTGAAACTGGCATTCTCGGCTGTGCTGTGTGCAGTGTTGTGCTTCTTGTTCCCGGTGGCTTCGCCGTTGTTCTTCTCTCTCTTCCTGGGAGTTGCCGTACGTGAATCAGGCATGAAGCATATTTATGATTTCGTCAGCGGCCCGCTGCTTTATGGCTCTACATTTATGTTGGGCGTATTGCTGGGCGTGCTCTGTGATGCACATTTACTGCTCGATCCGAAAATTCTGAAATTGCTGGTATTGGGTATAGTGGCACTGTTGCTTTCGGGTATCGGTGGCATTATGGGAGGATACATCATGTACTTCATTAAGAAAGGAAATTATAATCCGGTGATCGGCATTGCAGCTGTTAGTTGTGTGCCGACTACAGCAAAGGTAGCTCAAAAGCTGGTTAGTAAGGATA
>OHQM01000906.1_pt1 | contig 14108 bp, 8 predicted proteins | sample 1577941 | NCBI WGS metagenome assembly OHQM01 (sample SAMEA3879604, study PRJEB24766) | human gut metagenome | biome: human-associated habitat; feature: feces | place: USA | collected 1985/1987
AAGAATCAGCATCCTGTAATCTTCACCCGCCTGCTCAAGTCCTTCTGCCACAGGACCGATCACAAGGTCGTCTATCAATTCAATCGCTTTGATCTTATCATCCGTACTTCCCTGATGTCCCATCTCGTCCGGCGCTTCAATATGTACATAAACAAAATCATAGCCGTCCTCTGTAAGCGCTTTCACCGCAGCTTCAGCCTTTCCTCCATAATTTGTATGGAGTCCGCCATTTGCTCCTTCTACCGTAATATTATCCATTTCTGCGCCTACTGCAATTCCTTTTAACAGATCGACAGCAGAGATCATTGCGCCTTTTACTTTGTTTTTTTCTTCAAACGAAGTCAGCGCAGGACGCGTTCCCGCTCCCCAAAACCATGCTGAATTGGCTGGGTTTTTCCCTTCTTCCCTGCGTTTTATATTGATCGGATGATCTTTTAATATATCGTAGCTTTTCACCATCATTTCCCGAAGCACTTCATCTTCCGGGAGATATCCGCCGATCTTCTTTGTCAAAATATCATGAGGCGGCGTCAATTCTGTCACATGTCCGTTATTCTGGATCAGCAGGTGACGGTAGCTCGTTCCTACATAAAAATGATATCCGTCTTTTGCAAGCCCTTTACTTAATGCTTCCATAAGAACTGCCGCATCCTCTGTCGATATTTCTCCCGAACTGTGATCAAGAATCGTGCGTTCTTCATAACAATCTTCATCCTCTGTCAATGTAACAAGGTTGCACCGAAAAGACACATCCAAGTCCCCCATCTGCGCGCCGATACTCAAAGCTTCTAACGGAGAACGTCCTGAAATATACTTCTTCGGATCATATCCGATCACCGACAGGTTTGCAGTATCGCTTCCCGGAGACATTCCTTTCGGAACTGTCTGAACCATCCCGATCTCCGCGTTTTTTGCCAGACGATCCATATTCAGAGTCTTTGCCGCTTCAAGCGGTGTTTTCCCTGACAGAGACTCCAGTGGTTCATCTGCCATTCCGTCACATAAAATAACGATATATTTCATAATTTTCGTCCTCTTTATTTTACTCTTCAACACGGATCATATGAAGGATTCCCTCAAATTTCTCCGCGATCTTTCTGTATGCTCCCTCTGTCATCACTTCTGTTATGATACCGAACTCATTTTCAAGACCTTCCGCTCTCACAAAAGTCACTGCTCCAAATGCCGCTTCTGTTTCTTCCCGACGCATTTTTTCGTCGCCGCTGATCCGTACAAAGAAACGTTTTTCCGTATCCTCTATCGGAAGAAGTTCCAGCTTTTCATTTTTCCACATTGTCATAATATTTCTGTGAAGATGTTTTGCTTCATCTACAACATCCGCTACAACAGCGCTCGCCGTAGGAAGTTTTCCTGCTCCGCTTCCGTAAAACATTGCGTCTCCAAGCATATTTCCGTTTACAAACACTGCGTTGAACACACCGTTTACGCTATAAAGCGGATGTTCATTTCCAAGAAGCGCCGGAGCAACGATCGCATGGAGGTGGTCGCCGTCACGCTTACTCGATGCAAGAAGTTTGATCGTCATTTTCATCTCTTTTGCATACATCATATCTTCTTTTGTTATCTGCGTGATACCTTCTGTGTAAATATCTTCAAAATCAACCTGATGTCCTGAAATAAGAGAAGAAAGAATCGCGATTTTCCGGCATGCGTCATATCCTTCTACATCAGCCTCAGGATTGCGCTCCGCAAAGCCGTTATCCTGCGCTTCTTTAAGCACTTCGTCGTACTGAGCACCTTCATAAAACATCTTCGTAAGCATATAGTTTGTCGTTCCGTTCAAAATTCCGGTAATCTCCTCAATGCGGTCTGCCGTCAGCGAAGAATTTAACGCGCGGATAATCGGGATACCTCCTCCTACACTTGCTTCAAACAGGAAATTGATCTCCCGCTCTCTTGCGATAGACAGAAGAGTCGCGCCATGCTTTGCCACAAGCGCTTTGTTGGATGTCGCCACGCTCTTTCCCGCTTCCAGACACCGTTTTACAAATGTATACGCCGGTTCTACTCCACCCATTACTTCCACTACGATTTGAACTTCCGGATCATTAATGATCACATCAATGTCATGCACTATCTTTTCCTGTATCGGATCTCCCGGAAAATCTCTCAGATCAAGAACATATTTGACACTGATTTCATCTCCTGCTCTCTGATTGATAACATCCTTATTTTTTTCGAGCACTTCTACAACTCCCGAACCGACTGTGCCATATCCCAATACCGCTATACTTATCATCCTATTCTTCCTTTCCTATCCCTTTTTCTGTTCGTAACATTTCACAAAACCACTATTAGCCAAAACAGGCTTCCGATCACTGCTCGGATGCCTGTTCTGTATTTGCACTTAAATATGCGTTGATAAACGGATCGATATTTCCGTCCATCACTCCGCCTACGTTACTTACTTCCGCATTTGTACGGTGATCTTTCACCATCGTATACGGCTGCATGACATAGGAACGGATCTGATTTCCAAAATTAATATCCCTTACTTCTCCGCGGATATCAGACATTTTTTCCGCCTGTTCCTGCTGCTTCATCAAATAAAGCTTTGATTTGAGCATCTGCATCGCTTTATCCTTGTTCATATGCTGAGAGCGTTCATTCTGACACTGAACTACGATTCCGGTCGGAAGATGCGTAATACGCACTGCCGAGGACGTCTTATTTATATGCTGACCTCCCGCGCCGCTGGAACGATATGTGTCGATCTTCAGATCATCGTCATTGATCTCTATATCAATATCTTCCTCTATATCCGGAATCACATCACAGGATGCAAATGATGTCTGACGCTTTCCTGCCGAATTAAACGGAGAAATACGCACGAGACGGTGTACTCCTTTTTCCGAGCGAAGATATCCGTATGCATTCTCGCCCTTCACCTCAAAAGTCACGCCTTTTACTCCTGCCACATCTCCCTCAAGATAATCCAGCTCTTCGATACTGTACCCTTTCTTTTCCGCCCACCTCGTATACATACGGTAGAGCATTCCGGTCCAGTCACAAGATTCTGTACCGCCCGCCCCGGCATGAAGCGTCACGATCGCATTATCTCTGTCATATGGTCCTGTAAGAAGTGTCCCGATACGCAATTCTTCAAACGTCTCTTCAAACTGCTGCAATTCTTCTTCAATCTCTTCCGCTGTTTCCTCGCTGTCTTCTTCCTCGCTCATCTCAATCAGAAGCATCATATCCTCATAATCTGAATACAGCTTTTCGATTTCTTTTACAGAGTCCTGCAGCCCTTTTAATTCTTTCATTACTTGTTGGGAAACTTCCGGATCATCCCAAAATCCCGGTTCTTCCAAACGCTTCTCCAACTCTTCAACCCGCAGCTTCTTAGAAGCTAAGTCAAAGTGAATCCCTCAAATCTTTCAGCGGTTCTTCATATGCGCTTAGTCTTAACTTCAGTTCATCTAACAAAACCACCTTGATCACCTCTTTCATTTATTATACAAATCCTGTCTTATCTTTTATTATACGGATTCTATTGTTTTTTATAATACCGTCTATTACACCGGTTTTCTTCCACAGCATTGTTTGTATTTTTTCCCGCTTCCGCAAGGACATGGATCGTTCGGATAAACTTTCTTATCTTCCCGCTTTTTCGGAGCGCGTACGGAAGTGTCATCCTTATTTGTTCCTGTAACTTTCGCTACCTCTTCTCTTTCTACTTTCTGCTCGACACGAACATTGAACAGTGTACGGATCGTTGTCTCGGCGATCATATTTGTCATCTCGCCAAACATATTATACCCTGTCATCTTATACTCAACAAGCGGATCTCTCTGTCCGTATGCCTGAAGACCGATTCCCTGACGAAGCTGATCCATATCGTCGATATGATCCATCCATCTTGCATCGATTACTTTTAGAAGTACGACACGCTCTAACTCTCGGATCTGTTCTGCTTCCGGGAATTCCGCTTCTTTCACTTCATACGCTTTCACCGCACGTTCTTTCAAGAGATGTTTCAGCTCTTTTTGACGCATATCAATACATTCTTTCTCTGACGGAAGCTCCATCATCGGAATAATCTTATGCAAGTTCAGCTCCAGACCTTTTACATCCCAGTCTTCTGCTGCCGCTTCCGGAGAGGCGAAACGGTCTGTAATATTTTCAACATATTCTGTGATCATATTATAGACGGTATCTCTCATGCTCTCGCCGTCGAGAACCCTTCTTCTCTCTCCGTAAATGATCTCTCTTTGCTCGTTCATAACCTGATCATACTCAAGCAGATTTTTACGGATACCGAAGTTGTTTGTCTCCAGTTTTTTCTGTGCTGTCTCTATCGCATTGGAAAGCATCTTATGCTCCAACTGTTCCCCGTCTGCAACACCCAGCGCATTAAAAGCTCCCATAAGACGGTCCGAACCGAACAGACGAAGAAGATCATCTTCCAGTGAAATATAAAATCTTGATTCACCCGGATCTCCCTGACGACCGGAACGTCCTCTAAGCTGATTGTCAATACGTCTTGACTCATGCCTTTCCGTACCGATAATCTTTAATCCGCCTGCCGCTCTCGCATCTTCATCAAGTTTAATATCCGTACCACGACCTGCCATGTTCGTCGCGATCGTTACGGCGCCGTGAACACCTGCATCCGCTACGATCTCTGCTTCCTGCTCGTGATATTTCGCATTCAGAACGTTATGTTTGATTCCTTCTTTTTTCAGCATACCGCTCAAAAGTTCGGACACTTCTATCGTGATCGTTCCGACAAGAACCGGCTGACCTGTAGCATGAGCTCTCTTTACTTCTTCAACGACAGCATGATATTTTTCTGCTTTTGTTTTATATACCGCATCTTCAAGGTCTTTTCTCTGAACCGGTTTGTTTGTCGGGATTTCTATAACGTCCATTCCGTAAATATCACGGAACTCTTTTTCTTCTGTAAGAGCCGTACCTGTCATACCGCTCTTCTTCTCAAATTTATTAAACAAGTTCTGGAATGTGATCGTCGCAAGCGTCTTGCTCTCTCTGCGCACTTTTACGTGTTCCTTCGCCTCAATCGCCTGATGCAGCCCGTCCGAATAACGTCTTCCCGGCATGATACGTCCTGTAAATTCATCGACGATCATAACCTCTCCTTCTGCATTCACAACATAGTCCTGATCTTTAAACATCAGATTATGCGCGCGCAAAGCAAGGATAATATTATGCTGGATCTCCAGATTTTCCGGATCGGCAAGATTTTCAATATGGAAGAATTTCTCTACTTTCTTAACTCCGTCTTCTGTCAGGTTAATTGCCTTTTCCTTTTCATTGACAATAAAATCACCCGTCTCTTCGATATCCTCTCCCATAATCGCATTCATCTTGGAGAATTCTCCGCTTGCCTCGCCACGTTCAAGCTGACGGGCAAGAATATCACACGCTTCATAAAGCTTTGTCGATTTTCCGCTCTGCCCGGAAATAATAAGCGGCGTTCTCGCCTCGTCGATCAAAACAGAGTCAACCTCATCGATGATCGCAAAATTCAGACCTCTTTGTACGAGCTGTTCTTTATATATGACCATGTTGTCACGCAGATAGTCAAATCCGAGTTCATTATTCGTTACATAAGTAATATCGCAGTCATATGCCGCACGGCGCTCTTTATTGTCCATTCCGTTTAAAATAACACCGACTGTCAATCCAAGAAATTCATGTACTTTTCCCATCCATTCAGCGTCACGTTTTGCCAGATAATCATTGACCGTAACGATATGGACGCCTTTTCCTGAAAGTGCGTTCAGATAAGCCGGAAGTGTAGACACAAGCGTCTTACCTTCACCTGTACGCATCTCGGCAATACGACCCTGGTGCAGAATAATACCACCGATAAGCTGTACTCTGTAATGACGCATACCGATACTTCTCCATGCTGCCTCTCTTACAACGGCATAAGCCTCAGGAAGAATGTCGTCAAGCGTCTCTCCTTCATTCAGTCTGTCCTTAAACTCCTTTGTTTTTCCTTTCAGTTCCTCATCTGACAGCGCCTCCATCGCAGGAGCAAGAGCTTCGATCCGGTCTACGATCGGATAAATTCTTTTCAGCTCATTATGGCTGTGGGTTCCGAAAATCTTTTCTATAATACCCATATTCTGTAATTAACTCCTTATATAAATTTAGCATCGGTAATAGCTCCGATGCCACCACTATTCTTCATTTTAACACTAACCAAAGCGTAATTCAATACTCAAAAATTGTTTTGACAACCATACGCGCACCGCCTTTTACGCACAAAAACGATACTCTTATATCGGAAATAATGATCCCATTCAGAATCATTCAATCACCGGAAGTACCAAAAGGCACATTCCGGGAGTGCAAGCGGTCGCCAAGGTCACGGGCAAGCCCGGACTTTGGCTTATCGCCATTGCAAAAAGCACAGAACCCATTCCAAAGGCTCTGTGCTTTTCTCATTCATCCGCACACAATATTTGATTATCCTGTGCTGATTTTTTTATGCATTGCTCTATGCTCTTTTTCTTCTTCTGAAAATAACAACTGCGGAAGCTACCAGCATGAACGCCCAGAACATGATCGGTGTCTGATCGCCTGTCTGAACTGCCTGACCTTTCTGTGAATCCGGATTTTTATCCTCATCTTCCTTAACGTCATCTTTTTTCACAAGCAGTTTCTCTGCATCTTTTAACGCTTTTAACATATCTTCAACGTCTTTTGCCGTCGCTTTCTTGTCTTCCAATACCGCTTTTGCTTTTTCCAAAACGTCTTTATATGCTTTCACTGACGCATCCGTATATCCGCTTAAGTCTTTCTTTTCAGCCGCTTTGATCGCTTTCTTTAATTCCTCTAACTTTTCTTTGCTCGGCTTCATTTCCAAATCAACGGCAGCTTTCTGCAGTTTAGCCAAAGCGTCGTCTACCTCTTTTTGTGCCGCCTTCTCATCTTTAAGAACTTCCTGCGCTTTATCATATGCCGCCTTAAAAGCATTCCATGTCGAAGGAGTATACTCTTCTTCTTTATCTGCGTATTTCTTTGCGAAATCTACATAACTCTGAAGCGCAGTCTTATCCACTTTATCCGGACTCGGTTTTGCAGTCAGTCCGCTGATCGCAGTTTCAAGATCCGTCTTCGCCTGATCTACTTCTGTCTGTGAAGCATCCGCGTTTTTAAGTACCGTTTCAGCCGCTGTCAGCGCTTGCGTATACTTCGCTGCGGATTCTTCCGTATATCCCGAAAGATCCCCGTACGCTTTTTTCGCCTCATCAACCGAAGCCTGCAGTTTTGTGAAATCTGCACGTTTTACAAGTCCGTTTACCGCTGTCTCAAGCGCTGTGCGAGCCGCCTCGATATCCGCATCAAGCGCATTTTCATTTTTCAAGACTTCATTTGCCGCATCCAATGCGCTCTTAAACGGCTGCCATGTGGACGGAGTATAGTCTTTTTCAGTCTTATCGCTCACTGCATCGACCAATACTTTCAGGCTTGTCGTGTCACCTATAAAGTCAAGCATATGTACGATTTCAAGCAATTCTGTGTACGCTTCGTCAACCTGCTCCTGTGACGCTTTTTCATTATCTTTCACCTGAACTGCTTTCGCAAGCGCTGCATCTAACGCTTTTTTCACTTCAGGAACGACATGTTCATATTCCGGTTTTTCTTTCGCGCTCTGTGCGTATCCGATCAAAAATTCAAGGAACTGCTTATTTACCTGTTCCGGCTGCGGTTCTTCTTTTTTCGGAGCCATTATACGGATTTCTGCCGCAGATGCAAAGTTCTTTCCTGCCTGATCTGACAATGTTCTCACTGCATATAATCTAACGTTTGTCGCCTCTGTCTGATCAAACTGAGCCCATTTCCATCCTGAATCATTTGTCCATGTTCCTGTCGCCACTTCATGATAAGACTGTCCGTTATCATTGCTTACCTCAATACGGTATTCAACGATCACACCGTTCACCGCGCCGTTTCTTGGAAGTATACGCAGTCCGTTGACAGTCTTGCTCTCTCCCAGGGCAATATCGATCCACAGATTATTCTGGTCGTCGCCTTCATATTTACTGTGCCAAAGCGTTGACACGTCTTTATCCAGAACATATGATGCAGGTCCTTCTTTCCCTGTCTGCGGCTGCGCGCTTCCTGCCGTAGCAGTCATCCCTTCTGTCGGAAGGTCAAACTCATCATTTGCCGCCGGATTTTTTACAGAGTAGTTTTCTAAAATTTCTGCTCCGAGTGTTTTCAGATCCTGCGGTGTCGCAGTTGTCGGATACTCTTTATTGCTGCGTACCCATTCCCATTCCCACTCAAACCAGTCGATATTACTCTCATAATCCGTTCCCGAAAGCTCGTTTGTTCTTGCTGTGATCCAGCGCTGCCATCTTGCTTTATAGAAATCACCGATCAAGCCTGACCACTGACGGTTAGAGTAATCTTTCAGACCGCCTTTTTCCGCCTGATTTTTCGATCCCCATGTAGTAACGAGCGCTTTTGCATTGAACTCATACAGTTCTTTTGTAAAGTCATCCGCATTATTTGCAAGCGCTTTTGCCTGCTCTACCCATCTTCCGAGAAGGAAGTATTCGCTTGTTCCCGTTACTTTTTCCATGTCTTCGATCACTGACATGAATTTTTCCGAATATGTTTTAAAGCTGTCCAGATCTTTTGCGCTGAACGCTGCAGACATACCTTTTTGATATTCCTGAGCGCTGTTGGAAAGTACCTGCTACAAAACATTTGCCAGATCGTACTGATATCCTGCGCTGTCTTTCAGCTTATCATAATCAGCTAACAGAAGCGCTGCCGCTTCTTCAAGATCGCCTTTTTCATAGCTGATCACCGCGTTGCCCCATGTAGAAGCCGCCCCGATCGTAAGATTCGGTCTTGCATTTACAACTGACTCCGGCGCACCCTGTCCAAGGCCGTTTAAGCTCGCCTTATATACTGTTTCTTTCAAAATATCCCATGCCTGATTTGCCGACTCACTCTCTGCTCCGTATCTTCTCGTCGCATAATCATCAAGCCATGTGTCAAGATCGATCACTTCCATCTTCTGTGACGCATCATCCTGCCAGATCGTCTCGAACAAGAAATCATACAATACCGGGTTATTTACACTCGCCTCAGGAGTGATTCCGATTCCCGCGATATATTTCGTCTCATTAAATACTTTCGGAATATTATTTGCAAGGTTGTCAAGATGTCCGTGCAGTCCGAGACGTCCTCCGAAGTTATTCAGCATACAGAACAGCCACGGAGTCTTGTCAAATTCTTCCTCGTCTCCATATGCTTCCGCGCCGGGACGTCCTTCATCATAATGCGGGTCTTTCTCTGCGTACAAGTCAAGAATCAGCGCATGATCTGTTCCCTTTTCCACTCTGTCAAGACCGTTTAACAATGCAGTTGTCGGATTACCCTGCCATGACTGGATGATCCAAACCGCATCTTTGTCTGCCGTGATCATTTCAGTTAATACTTTTTCCGAAATGTCGGACGCATTCATACCGCCTGTAATGCCGCCTTCGTGGAACGGGTCTGTCGCATAATAGTTGCTTACGTCTCCGTAAACTTCTTTCTGACACTGATAGAATTTCTTCGCATATTTTTCAAATGTAGAAGAAGTTGTCTTTAACATCGTCGGACGCTGGAAGGAACACCACTCGCCCTGCTCGATCACTTCTGCATTTTTGTCATAATCGTGAATATTTGTCGGAACCATTCCGCTGTAACCTTGCAGTACAGGCTACATTCCGAGTTTTCTCATAATAAGCTGATTCTTTCTTGCCAGCTCTGTTCTCTCTTCAAACCACGAGTCATGCACCGGGCCTCCGAAACCGGAAAGGTTCGCCATATATGCCCACGCATAATATGCAGGTCCTGCAATAAAGTCTTTAATATCTTCGTGAGAATATCCAAGTTCTCCTAAAAATCTTCTCCATACTTCTTCCTGCGCTGTCGCGTCAAGAACGACGTTCACGCCGTTTAACGCCAGCCAGTCTAACTCGTCACGCCATTCCTGCTCTCCCCAGAACGCCATAGAATAAGAAAGCGTACAGTAGTTATAAGAGTAGCGGACTTCCGCCTTCGTCTCTTTAAATACTTTTTCTGTCACAACAGGTTTATTTTCCGGCATATCTGCCTGATCTCCCACTTGTGAAAGATTTACCTGACAGAAATATTTCAGATAATGGTTCAGTCCTGTCGCAAGAGAAACACCGTCGTTTCCTTTGATTTTCACCTGATCTCCATCCATGGAAAGTTCAAAGTAATCATAACCGTTCTTTTTCGGATTCTCCGCAAGTTCAAGCTTAAACCAGTCTTTGTAAGCTTTTCCGAGTCTTCTTTCGATAATACCGTAAACTTCGTTTTTCGTATCATTTTCTGTAATCTCTACATTATATTCTGACTCTTCATATTTTACTGTATTGATCTCAGGTCTTTTCTGAACTTCTGACTTGCTCTCTTTTCCTGTCACACGGACTTCGTTCAGTACAGCCGCCGTAGACGCGGAATTATATTCCATATAAACGCGGACGATTCTCGCTTCTTTTCCTTCCGCCTGGTAAACTTCTCCCTTTTCAGCATCACAGGAATCTTTTGATGTCTTCTCTGCCAGTTTATCAAAATCTCTTCCGTCCATACTTGTATAGATCGTATACTGAGAATATCCATTCTCCGGTGTATATACTTCTACCGTATCAAGGTTATAATTTTTCTCCAGATCAATATCTACATAAGACGGATAATATGCGCCGGTCCACTGTGTCTTTTTGCTTCCGTCCGTAATATTTTTCGCCGTATTTTTTCCAGACGGCGTATGTACCGGTTTCTTAAATGCGATACTGCCTGTATCCTGTACTTCGATCTCGCTTCCGTACACCTCAAACTCTGCCACTGCCGGCCATCCGTTCTGCGTTCCGCCCTGTGTCTTACAAGAATGCATAACAATCTTCACTTCTGAATACTGCGCGGCATTAAACTTATAAACCTGCGCATAATTATCTGTACGGTTTGCCTTCTGGTGATCTGCAATCTTCGTATAATCGCTGTCTCCTGCTTTCTTCGCCAGGATGCTGTACTCGAACGCGAAATCAACACTGTCCGTATCTCCCACATGCTCAAAAGCAATGCGGAACGCATCCATCGTTCTTGCCTCGTCAAAATTCAAAGCGATGTACTTCTCTGAAGTCTGCGCTTCATTGTGGAACTTATACAATGTTTTGTCGTTTCCGTCAACAAGGTTTGCTGATCCTTCAGATTGATTTTCGTTTCCGTCTGTTGTGATCTTCGCCTGATTTGCAATGTTATTGTAATCAGACACTTTTTCTTCCTGCTCTTCAAACACTTCCACTTCCTGAACCGACGGCCAGAACGCGCCCTGACTTCCATCAGAATTCTGCGGATCGGAAAGCGTTACATAAATATGCGTTGCCGACTTCGGCACGTCCGCTGTAAACTCTTCTTTTGAATCTACCGTCATTCTCTTGCTTCCGAAATCAATCAAATCCGTTGTAATGCCGTTCTGTGCATACTGAACTGTCACAAGCGCCGTTCTTCCTGTACTGTTATCCCCGTCTTCGCCAAGTTCTACAGCCACTTTTGAAATACTGCGTCCTTTATCCAACTGGATCACAGCCGTTGCAGGCCACGTTCCTTGTGTCTGCCAGCTTGTTTTCGGATCACCGTCATTGATGTTTCCGATTACATAACTTCCATTCTCACCGTTCTGCGTACTTACCGTACCGTTAACGGCAACATTGACAAGCGTTGTCTTCGCCTCTGCTTTTTGCGGAGCTATGCCCGCAAATGCGCTAATAACCATGCAGGAAGCAAGAATCGATGATACGATCTTTCTAATCTTCTTTTGCATTCTTCCACTCCTTTATCAATAATATCAGACCGAAGCGGCAGATCTGTTTTCGATGTCATTGCAGATTTCTGCATAAAATGCTGCGCGAATACAGGCAGAAAAAAAGATCCGATATTCTCCGGCATAATGCATAGAAAATATCTGATCTTATCTGTTCAAAGCCGCCATCTATGTCTTTGCTCTTTATCAGAATAGCAAATTTTCTCAAAAATGTCAATTTATACATTTGTATTGCTTGTTGTACATTTGCACCGCTTATATCATGCTCTTTTCTATCTATTAATACCAAACAGACCTTTCAAAATATACCATTTTTTCTCAAATAGTCACCTGTTATGCATCTTTTCATCAGTTATATTTGTTCACAATTTTTCTATATGAAACAGTTCCTCCGAAAAGATCGAGGGCGCTTCCTATCGTAAAGTCAAGTTGTCCGCCGCCCAAACTCCGAAACCGTTCCAAATCGTCTTCCGAACTGATTCCTCCGGCGTATGTAATCGGAATTTTTCCCCATTGCCCAAGCATATGTACAAGTTGTTCTTCCATTCCCGATCGTTTTCCCTCTACATCAACGCCGTGGATCAAAAACTCATCACAATAAGAAGATAATTCCTCAAGAACAGCGGCGTTCAAACGTAGATTCGTATATTTTTGCCAACGATCTGTAACTACATAATAATCTTCACCTTGTTTTCGGCAGCTCAAATCGAGCACGATATGCTCTTTTCCTACGGCATGAACAAGCTTCTTTAGATTTTCTCTGCAAAATTCTCCTCCGCGAAACACATACGATGTGACGATCACATGGCTCGCTCCGCATTCTATATATTCATATGCATTCTCGTCTGTAATCCCTCCTCCTATCTGCAGTCCTTTCGGATAAACACGAAGAGCCTCTTTCGCCTGTTGTTTTGTCTGTTCATAATATTCTGACTGCCGGCTGTTTAAAAGAATAATATGACCTCCTCTCAGACAATCTTCCTTATACATATTCGCATAAAATGCGGCGTTTAAATCAGATGCGAAATTCGTCTTTGCCATGTTCCCCTCATCTTTTAAACTTCCACCGACAATCTGTTTTACTTTTCCGTTATGAATATCAATGCACGGTCTGAATTTCATCTGCCCTTCTCCTTATGTATTGTTTACACTATTACAAGATCGACCGCAGACATAAAGTTCCTTCTCTCTGCGGTCGAATCAATCCCGATTATTTTATAACTGTTCTTATCATGCGACAAAAAACTATCTCATAGAGTCATCGGCATTTCCTGTTGCATCTCCCTGATCTGTATTTTTCATACGGTCGCCTTCTTTTTTCGCTCCGTTTTCATCAGTCAGATCATCCGCCGCATTGTCAACACCGTCTGTCACATCATCTGTTACATCATCGATTCCGTCTGTCACATCGTCTGTTACGTCATCCACTCCCTGAGTCACATCATTCACTGCATCATCAAGGATACCATCTCCTTTTTTATCTGACTTATCTGATGCATCGTTGCGATTGTTATTTCTGTCTTTATCCGTTGTCGTCTGATCCGCTGCATTGTCTGTTTTATCTTTGCTTGTACATGCTGTCATTCCGAACAAAGTAAACACACAGAGCGTCAACAAAATGAGTTGTTTCATTTTTTTCATAAGAATATCTCCCTTTCCATAAATATTGTTGTAGTTCTAATATCTGCAGCATTTTCAATATTTATACATTCGGGATTTTTCTTTTATCTATAACGCTTTTATCTATAACGCTTTTATCTATAACGCTTTTTTCTACAACGCTTTTTCTCGCAGTTTCTCCATCGCTTTCGCTTCGATTTGACGTACACGCTCTCTTGTTATACCAAGACTTTCACCGATTTCTTCTAATGTATATGTGCGGTCTTTCCCCAAGCCAAACCGAAGGCTGATCACTTCTTTCTCTCTGTCGTTCAAAGTTTCAAGAAGTTCTTGTACTTCTTCTTTCCTGACAAGAACGTCCATCGCATCTTCCGGCGTCGTCTCAGATCTGTCTTCTACAAAATCTCCAAGACTGTCCTCGCCATCTTCCCCTACCGGAGTTTCCAAAGATACCGGATTTCGAATATAAGAAAGAATATTTTTCACTTCCTCTTCTGTCCGGTCGCCAAGCTTCTTTGCAATCTCCCCCGGTTCTGCTTCTCTTCCGAATTCCTGCTGCAGTTCTTTTGCTGCTTTTTGCACCCGTTTTATATTTTCCGCAACGTGAACCGGCATGCCGGTCTCGCGGCTGACGAGCACA
>OHQM01000913.1_pt1 | contig 14051 bp, 16 predicted proteins | sample 1577941 | NCBI WGS metagenome assembly OHQM01 (sample SAMEA3879604, study PRJEB24766) | human gut metagenome | biome: human-associated habitat; feature: feces | place: USA | collected 1985/1987
CGATGTTGCAGACTTCGACATAATGTTTCCGCTGGTTATCTACTCCTTTAATACCTTCTTTCGCCATGAGCGAAGGATTGGTTGTCACTCCATCAAGAACGCCCATATCATAAGCCTCCCGGATTTGATCTAAATTTGCAGTGTCAATAAAAAACTTCATGGCATAAACTGTTTTATTATGATTTAAAAGATAATCATGCTACATCAAACTAATTGAATTTACGAATGTGAAGCATATATAATAAGAACAGATAGTTTAGTTAAATGTTTTCAGTGCATGCTATTTTATCCTTATAAAGAACAGAACAAGCCAATAATCCAATAAACTCCGGCTGCCAAAAGCCCACTCACCGGGATCGTCAGCACCCAAGCAATCATCAGACTTCTTGTCACTCCCCAACGTACAGCGGAGAGTCTTTTGGTAGCACCGACTCCAATAATAGCTCCGGTAATTGTATGTGTAGTACTCACCGGAATTTTCAAGAATTCCGTAAGATATAAAGTAAAAGCACCGGCTGTTTCCGCAACAACACCTTCCAAAGGTGTTACTTTGGTAATCCTGGTACCCATCGTTTTCACAATCTTCCACCCACCGGACATTGTACCAAGCGAAATGGCAGTAAAACAGGAAAATGCCACCCAATCCGGTAAATCCTCAATACTGTTTATTCCCATTCCCAAGCCTTCCGAATGGGCTGCTATCATAGCTGCTGCTATAATACCCATTACTTTTTGCGAATCATTCAAGCCATGCCCTATACTGAACATGGCCGAAGAGACAAGTTGCAATTTCTTAAACCAGACTTCAGCCGTATGGGGATGTGCACGCCGACAAGCATAAAGAACCAACAATGTAAATCCGAAGGCAATAATCATTCCTATCAAAGGAGCAAGAAATATGAAAGCCGCAATCTTCAGAATGATATTGAATTGAATAGCATCGAAACCATGAGCCATTATGGCGGCTCCTGCAAATCCGCCAATAAGGGTATGGGAAGAAGATGAGGGAATACCTCTCCACCAGGTAAACAGATTCCATACTATGGCAGCAATCACTCCGGATAATATAATCGGCAGTGTAATAAACTGTTCCATCACAGTCTTGGACACAGTATTGGCTATACCGAAACCACCGATTAAATATTTGGCAATAAAAAAGGCAACGAAGTTAAAGAAAGCCGCCCATATTACTGCCTGAAAGGGAGTAAGAACTTTGGTCGACACAATAGTGGCTATTGAATTTGCCGCATCGTGGAAGCCATTGATATAGTCGAATATCAGAGCCAGTACAATAATTATTACTAATAATTCCATGTTCTCAGCTTCTTCTATGCATATTTTATAATCAGATTCTTTAGTATCTTACCTACCTGCTCTGCCACATCGGTTGTTTTTTCCAATTCATACATGATCTCTTTAATCTTGATAAGTTCAATGCAATCCTTTTCTTCTTCAAAAAGCTTCGTGATAAAGTGTTCATATACATCATCTGCCTGATTTTCTATATCATGTAACTTATTGCAGTATCCACGCAATGCGGCCGGTTTCTGGCGGAAAGTTTCAAGTTCATCCATCGCCTTGCCAATATATACAGCCTCCTGTTGAATCAGGCGACTCAACTCTTTTCCGCTATCGGAAATCGGGCGGGGATTATAGATATTAATACGTTTGGCACAACTGTTTATCCCGTCTATAACGTCATCCATGGTTGAAGCCAACGCATGAATATCTTCACGGTCAAAAGGAGTAATAAAAGTAGTTCCAAGCTCATCAAGGATTAAATGAGTTAATTTATCCCCCTCACGTTCCAGGTCTTTTATTCTTTTATAATAATCTGCTCTCTCCTCCGGTTTATCATGTTGTAAACTTTCTACCAAAAGAGTAGATGATGCAGACAAAATCTCAGACAATTGCTTCAACAGAGGAAAGAACTTAGGTTCTTTGGGAGTAAACCTGCTAAAAAAAGAATTTTTCATAAGAATAAATATATCAAATTATTTCTGTTTTTTATTTCTTTTTTGCCCGTATCACCTCTATAATGGCAGGTAATATGGATATAACTATAATTGCCACAATCAACAATTTAAGATTTTCCTGCACAATCGGGAGGTCTCCGAAGAAATATCCGGCATAGCAGAAAAGTGCCACCCAAGCTGCACCTCCTATCAGATTGTATACCATAAAATAATAGTAATGCATTTTACCCATTCCTGCTACAAACGGAGCAAAAGTGCGCACAATAGGGACAAACCTGACTATTATTATAGTCTTGCCTCCATACTTTTTATAAAATTCATGTGTTTTATTCAAATGACTTTGTTTGAATATTTTAGAATTGGGATTATTGAACAATTTGCGCCCGAAGAGATGCCCTATCATATAATTACAAGAATCTCCCAAAACTGCGGCGAAAAACAAGATCAAAACAAGAATATTTACCTCAAGAGGCGTCCCGGGTAACGAGGCAATAGCTCCCGCCACAAAGAGTAATGAATCTCCCGGAAGAAAAGGAGTAACAACCAATCCCGTTTCACAAAAAATGATTATGAACAATATTATGTAAGTCCAGGCATGATATTCCTGCACAATGTTTATCATATATTGATCAATGTGAAGAATAAAATCTAATATAAATTCCATTATCTATTGAGTATTAACATATAAGTATATACATATTCCACAACAGAGATATGACTTTCCAGTTATTCTCAATGAGAGGAATACATATGAATTGAAGTAATAAGAAGATATAAGACACACTAAATGCCTTATAGAAAAGAGAAAAATTAAATAATAATATGTCTTAACGCATAGATATAGTATCTACTGGAATAGTGAGTAAGAGAGAGTTGATACGGAAAAGACATTCTTTTTTCTTCGGGAAGTAGCACCTTTATGGATTTGACGATCTTTGCTACAACTGAAAGGGCATTAAATCTTAGAACTTGTGAAGAAGGAATATTACTGCGTGAAACGGATGTTGCTATATTTCCAATAGCCTTACTTGCATATTCTCCGCCATAGACAACTTTCCTACATTGCTCTGCACCTGCCTCAGATATATTACATTCCGTCCTACCCTGCTGCAGGTCTGTTACACAAAGTTCCTCATACTCCTTCACATCACCGGATACAGACTCGAATCCCGATACAAGGAATACACCTAACAATATGCAAAATAAAAGTATATACTTCGCCATAACGGCTGCAAATATAAAAAGTATTTTTCAGAGATGAATCATTTTGGCCTTTTATCTTACGGACCTCTTTTATTCTTTTCCGGGTAATATATACAAAAAGAGCGGATCGTCATACATATAACATACCTGATACAATCGCTTCCCATCTGATACAACCCTGCCCCAATGGTCAAGTTTATAACGTGCTACCGGATTACCGCCCCAATCATATTGCTCCACAAAGATATATCCGTCACTTTTACCGTTCTCATGTGATACCTGAAGTGGAGTACGTCCGCTATAAGTCAGGAAGAAATAATCATCCGTAGCAGATATTCCCCAATAATAAGTCACATTATCCGGACCTAATGTTAGTATATCATTCTTGACTTCCACACCGTCAGCAACAAAAGTAATATCTCGTACGGTTTGAGCAGATGTATCCATTACCAAGACTTTACGAAAATATTTATAGGCATATACCATCCGGTTACCGGAAGGAGAAACAATAAAATCGCCAATATACGGACTCCAGGAACGATGTTTTTTACTAAATGCAAGATTATATATCTGCTCTGTATGCAAACTGTCCCCTTGATAAACAGCACGAATAATGGCTTTTCCTCCTGATACATTATCAGCATAATAGAAAATATCCCGGGAAACTGCACATATCTGCCGGTCAGAATAAGAAGAACCTTTTTCTGACTTAAAAGTAAAGGGCAAAGGTTTAAAGACACCTGTCGTATCGGTTTCAAACAGTTGCATAGTGCTGGTTTCATATACATATGTATCGGGAGTAGACACACTGGAAGGTACCAGATGGGGATAGTTAAATTCACTGGGTCCATTTCCTCCTATTCCGAAAGAAGTAATATAACGGAAATCCGGCAAGCTATACCAGTGAAAGAAACAATCGAGACCTTCATCTGCCGGCTTCAGGATTTCAACAGTTCCATCTGAACGGCGTTTATAAGACATGGCTGGACGATTTTGCAAAAGGAAATATCCATTCCTAATCAGCATTTCCGGTTCTGACATTTTGAAGATAGGACCTTCTTCATCTAATATTTGATGAATACCAGCCAATTCTATAAGTTCTCCAAAATCCTCATCTTTTAATGTCACACATCCGGCCACCAAAGGAGCATCTTGTATCACCTTCAGAGTTTCTGCAATAATCGTGTCGTTCGCCTCCCGTTGCTTCTGCTCTGCCCGCGGCTTGCAGGCAGAGAGAAACAATAGAGACAGCAATATAATGTAAAGTAAGTGTTTCATTTATTATTTCAACTTAGCGTACAGAATATAGTTATTGTCATTCTCATGAATGCTATCTGCCAGCTTTTGTATACGTTCCCGGTCAGCAGCAGAAATGTCTTTAGTATCTACCAGATATTTTTCCAATGTTTCTTTCAGAGTTACAGGCTCCATGTTGGCCGTATAATATCCGTTTGAGCAACAGTCTGAAAACCAAGAAATAGGTAAATTTCCCAGATAGTCATTCTCTACTTTATAGAAAGCCCCTTTCAAAGACTGTTTATCTATGACAAAATCAGCAGGAGCCTCAGTCGTAAAATTATTTTCAGCCACTTGTTTTTCTACAAATATACTTCCCAAGAAATGATGTGGAAGTTCCCTATAATCATGGATAGGAACCTCTTTCTTAGCAAAACTCATAGTGAAACGAGGATTCAAACGCCCGTTGGCATAATGATAAAGGCTATCCGAACGGCGTTCCCAGAATGGGGAAAGAGATACATCAAAATCAGCACCATTCTTATTACTGTGTACCTCATTGCTAAAATCAGGTTTTAAGGCCAGATGGCGTGAACGTATCGTATCTTGTATTTCTCCACTGAACTTCTGAGTCCATGCCACATACGGCAAATAATCAAAAGGCAGAAGGAATACAGACAAAAGAGAATCCTTTGTATTTGCCTTGAAGACACCTTTCGGCACCAAACCAAGTAATGGAATGTTCTGTACAGCCTGTCCTTTCAAATCATAGGCTAGCAGAGATCTTGCATTCCATGGAAGCAAATATATACGCCCACCGGCCTCGTCTATTTGGGCATCATAAATCAACTGATACTCACCGGGACCTTGTCCAAACGCCCCCACATTGCCAAGAAACTTCCCTGATTTATCGAAAAGCTTAAAAGGAGTTTGGTCTTTGCCCCATACCAATATATAATTGTCAGAAACAATCACATTCCGCATAGGCACCAATGCTTCATCCCGGTTATCCAACTTCACAATCTGCAATTCATCTGCAAAATAACTCAATGGAAGTACTAATGTATCTTTCAGTGCCGATAGGTTGCAAACCCATACAGAATCTCCGTTTAAAATCTCCACCGAACCAACTATCGGTTGTGCGTCTAATACATCACCTTTTGATCCTTGTCCACCATTTGTACAAGAACTCAACCCTCCAATAAACATCAGGCATATCAGTCCTGCACTTTTCCATTGTTTGCTTTTCATATTTTTATTTTTTACATGAAACAATGAGGCAAAGATAGCTGGACAAGGAAGGAAATACAAATTATCTTATAGACAAAAGGTATAAGTTATCAAGCACATAAATACATGATTATAAACCACATACAAATTAGTCAATCACAATAAGTATAGACAAAAGCTCAAAAACGGCGCAAAAAATCATCCAAAGTCTCATTATTCTCCGTCAATCCCAACTTATCTCGTTTCATCCGCTGTTTCTTACGACTTATCGAGGTACGACTGATACAGTAAATGTCAGATAGATCTTTAATACTAACGTTTATTTTCACCAGGCAACAGAAATACACATCCTTCATGCTCAATCCCGGAAAAGCTTCCAGTAATCGCACTGAAAATTTATCATAACTTCCATCCACCGTTTGGCGTATATCTTCCCACTCTTCATTAGACAAGGCTATACGTCGATTTTGATTATCATTTTCCTCTTCAGCACTCTCTTCTTCTTTTTCCAAAGAGGGAATTTTATGAAACGACTTCATCCGTCGAAAAAGCGATTCACGAAGCAGACTCTCTTTTTCGCGCAATATACTCAACTCTTCCGACTGCTGTAACAATTGTTCCGTCTGACTCAGTCTCAGGGATTGCTCACGCCAAAGCTGCTTATACATCTGGCGTTTGCGACGTTGCCAAACAATATAACCCGCAGCGAATGCCACAACAAAACAAAGCCCTAAACTTAACAGCCAGATTTCCCGCCTCTGCTTATCTATTTTCAACCGGTTCAGTTCATTTTCCAGTTTAGCCCTTTCATACTTCGTCCGGCTTTCAACTCCTTCCTCTCTTCTCAGTTCATTTACAAGATGCTCATTAGCAGCAAGTGCTGAATAGAAAGAGCAGCTGTCTTTCCCCAGCGAAGAGTATAGCAACTTCAACCTCCGGGATGCCTCGGCTGCAACCCAACGGTTCAAGGACATCGACGCAATACGATAATAGGTAGAAGCAGAATCATATTCATTGATACCGGCCCAAAGATTTCCTTTAGCTAAATGATAATAAGGTACCATCTGCCTGTTATCCATATTCTTCCGTATAGAATCTAATCCAGATACCCCCTCCCGAAAGCGCCCGGCAGCAGTATAAACATCAGCTATTCCCTGACAGATAAAACTATACTGCCATTCTTCTGCCGTACGACTAGCCCTCAGAAAATAACGGATAGCCTCATCCGATTCTCCTCTTGCCGAATAGACAGAAGCAATGTAACGGTTCACCTGCGCTTTATGCCCACCACGTATGAAGAAACCTTCAGCCAATTGCATATAGAATAACATGCTGTCCATGTTATTGGAATGATGATAAACTGCCCTTCCTTTATTATACAAATTCAAACCAATTGCGAAAGAATCGGGTATTATCCGGAAACTTTCACTTATCGGCGCCTTCTCTCTCCCACAAGAAAAGAGGAAAAAAAGTATCAAAAATAGGAATAACAGTTTCTTCATAATTTTGACTGATTACCGATTACGCTTTAAAACTATGCGATCTGTAATAGTAGCGGGCAACTCCTTTTCATAGTGGGTAACCATAATCATGGTTTTATCCTGCCGGCGACAAAATGCTTCGATTATCTTCTTTACCCGCCGACGATTGTATGTATCCAGACCATGCAAAGGCTCATCCAGTATCAATAATTCCGGATCTTTTACAAAAGCACGTGCCAGAAGAGCCAAACGTTGCTCACCACTGGATAATTGCAAGAAAGGTTTATCTTTAAGGGCGGCAATACCAAAAATATCCATCCACCATTCACAAACAGACATTTGTTCTGCCTTCGGACGTTTATACAATCCAATGCTGTCATGCAGGCCGGAAGCAACAATCTCAATAGCCGGCAAATTCTTCAAATAGGCGCGGTGCATTTCAGGGCTGACATACCCGATGTGTTTCTTTATTTCCCAAATACTTTCACCTGTTCCCCGTTTTCTCCCGAACAGGCTGATATCACAAGCATATGATTGGGGATTATCGGCACATACAAGACTCAATAAAGTCGATTTACCAGCCCCGTTTTCTCCACTCAATGCCCATTTTTGTCCACGCATCACCGTCCAGTCCAGTTCTTTCAAAATAGTACGGTCACCATAGCGAATACTGACTTTATTCAATCTGACCACTTCATCGGATACATAATTGGTATTATCATAAGGAAGATCAACAATACGCTGCTGCAAATCTTCGGGTACAGGTATATCTGCATTCCTGAATATGGTAAGATATTGATCACGTTGCATCATTTGTCCTACCGTACGATTAGCTATCGGCAGCACTTTATTAATATATGAGGGAATATCATCCATCATAGAAAGTATCAGGATAAGTTGTACGGCAGAGCGTTTGGCTAGTCCTGCCAACAAAGTATTCAGCAATTCACGGGTCTGGGCATCCAACCCAATGAAAGGATTATCCATGATAAGAACACGGGGAGCTGTAAGCAGCGCTTTCACTAACTGAAATTTACGCAACTCACCACTGGAAAGAAGAATCATCGGCTTATCCAGCATAGGTTCAATACGGAATAATTCAAAAAGTTCTTGTTTCAGTTTTTCATCCCTGACTTCTCCCAACATATCCCTGACTAACGGAACATCATCATGATCATGAGTATTCCAGCGCTGCTGATAATAATAGTTGGCATCTGCCGAACCATACGTATCGCGAAAAGCAATATATTTGATATTCTCATAGACTGTTTTTGACGTTGAAGGAGAAAAGTCATAGGTTATTGTTCCTTCCTTCAAAGGATATTTTCCGATAAGCATATCTACCAAAAGGCTTTTTCCGGAACCATTAGGTCCGACAATGGCAATGTGTTCATCTGCCGGAAAAGATGCGGAAGCAGGTGCAGCTAATCGCACAAGCGGATTACGGGCCACACCACCCGTCAAACATATAGTATATGGTTGCATTATTTCAGACGTATTTTGTTTAGTGATGCCACAAAGATACCAAGTTTTCCTTCTAAATGCTCAAAATGAGAGCAGTTTAATCAATTCTTCCTTTTTTAAGCAACTAACATGAAAAATAATCCATATATTGGGAAACAATTTCCCCAGGAAATATGTTTCTTTAAAAGACATGTATCAAAAGTATTAAAAAAGGATGGAAAAAACATTCGCTAAAAGATATTGGCCTACAATCGTAGGTGCAATAGTCGGGGCTATAAGCGGCTATCTATATTGGAGGTATGTCGGCTGTAGTACGGGTACTTGTCCAATTACCTCATCTCCACTAAACAGCACATTGTGGGGAACTGTCATAGGTGGCCTATCAGGAAACATTTTGCAACCAAATATTTTAAGGAAGAACAATCAAGATAAATAATACAGGAGTCTATGGAGAAAAAATCAACATCAGAACGCCCGTCGGGTCATGCCTATGAGCTTTCCGGAATGTTTTCTCAGGTTCTCCGTACGGCATTGGATAGGTTTATTTTTCTGCATAATAATATTGAAAAAAATTAGCGATATACCAGCTGGAATATATAAACTTGAATTAATGGATATAAGCGAAATTACCTGAAAATGGATATCGCTAAAGAATAACACAAACTATAATATAATGCCCAAACTCTCAATTAAATGTATCCGGGCGAATACAGATTCGCCCCTACAAGTAAGACTACTTGTAGGGGCGATGTTTTATCATAAGATATACTGTTCTTATTTATAAATAATCAATGCAGACTGCGCCGGAACGATCATTTCTGATCCGTAAAGCGTACCCAATCCTTTTTCACTGATAAAGCCATCCTTGCAAACAACTGTATACTTACCCTCGGGAACTGTTAGTTTAGCAGGTTCTTTACGTGAGTTCAATGCCACTATAATATCTTCCCATGTATCACTGTTGGCATGTTCTTTCAAACGGTAGGCTATCAAGTTACTGCCTTCCACCGGAAGGAATTCCAAATGCTTACGTACCAGATCCGCATCTCCCATGCGGAAAGCAGGGTGATTCTTGCGTAACTGTATCAGACCTTTATAATAAGCGAAAACATCTGCATGTTCTGCTTTACGTTTCCAGTCAATAGCATTAATAGAGTCAGGACTTTGATAACTGTTATGCACGCCCTTCTTATCACGCATCACCTCTTCACCGGCATAAATAAACGGTATGCCTTGTGAAGTAAATACAGCCGTTTGAGCCAATTTATCCAATTTTATCAACTCCTGTGGCGTAATACCCGGAACACTTGCATTCAGTCTGTCAACCAAGCACATATCATCATGGCAAGAAACATAACTGACCATCTGTGTCGGCTGTTCAGCCCAGGAAGCCTTACTATAATTCACCAAATCATTGTCCACTTGCGGATGCTTGACAGCACCAACAATACCAAACTTGATACTCTCCTCTCCTCCCGGAACTCCGGCAAGAAAAGCACCTTGATGATTGTCATTGAACGGACCACGCAATCCATCACGCATTTCATCAGAAAATGCAGCAATACCCGGCATCCGGTAAGTATTCGCTTTCATAGCCAACGAGTCTTCCGGCATCTGGGGAGCTTTAGCCGCCCAACCTTCACCATAAATAATGATACTCGGGTCAACTGCTGTAACTGCCTTACGAATTTCATTCATCGTTGCTATATCATGAATCCCCATCAGATCAAAGCGGAAACCGTCAAGGTGATATTCATTAAGCCAATGCAACACAGACTCTATCATATATTTCCGCATCATAGGACGGTTACTTGCCGTTTCATTGCCGCAAGCGGAAGCGTCAGCAAAGCTGCCGTCCGGCATCTGGCGATAAAAATATCCCGGCACCGTACGTTCAAAGTTGCTTTCAGCCGTATTGAATGTATGGTTATACACCACGTCCAACACTACGCGAATTCCTGCTTTATGCAAAGCCTGCACCATCTGTTTGAACTCTTTAATACGAACAGCAGGATCATAAGGATCGGTAGAATATGAACCATCAGGCACATTGTAATTCTGCGGATCATACCCCCAATTGTATTTGTTTTCATCCAATCTGGCCTCGTCTACGGAAGCATAGTCATAAGATGGCAGAAGATGTACATGCGTCACACCCAGTTCTTTCATGTGATCAATACCTGTTGCCAATTGTTCAGGACTCAATGTACCTTCTTCTGTCAATGCCAGGAATTTACCTTTGTGCTGAATACCGGAAGAAGGATCAATAGAGAAATCGCGGTGATGCATTTCATAAATAATCGCATCTACCGGAGAAGCCAACGCAGGCCGTTTATCTGCTGCCCAGCCTTCGGGATCAGTCGCACTCATATCTATAATTGCGGCACGCTTTCCATTTACTCCTACGGATTTGGCATTGATGCCCGGAGTATCTCCCAACCATTTATCTTTAATCTTCACATTGAATGTATAGAATTTCCCTATCAGGTCTTTCTCCACCTTTGCTGTCCATGTTCCTTCCTTATCAGCCATCATTGAAACGGTTTCATAAGCATGACCACCGTCACCGGTATCAAACAACATCAGACGTACTTCATCGGCAGTAGGTGCCCACAATGTAAAACTTGTAACTTCAGGAGTATACTCCATCTCCGTCAAGTCATCCGAGCGGACAGGATACAGTTCATAAGATGCGTACTCTTTTTTTGCCGGAGAACAACTGACAATCGTAGCAGCCGCCACTCCAATCAAGGCAAGTTCATTCATTTTCATGGTAGTTATTTTAAGTATTAAGTATCAAGTATTAAGTATTAGGTATGAGATATTATCGCTTTACTTTATCGGGATTCTTGGCGATGAAATCTTTCCAGCCGTGATATCCTTTCTCTACTGTAGGACGTCCCATTTGCAGAAAGTGGCAATAAGCGGCGGCAAGACCATCCGTAGCATCCATAAATGTAGGCATATCTTCCTTTGCAAAATGCAACATGCGTTGCAACATATCCGCTACCTGCTCCTTAGAAGCCTGACCGTTTCCGGTGATAGCCATTTTGATTTTTAAAGGAGCATATTCCGTAATCGGTATGTCCCGGCTGAGAGCGGCCGCCATGGCAACACCTTGTGCACGCCCCAACTTCAGCATAGACTGTACATTCTTCCCGAAAAAGGGTGCTTCAATGGCAAGTTCATCAGGCAGATAGCTCTCGATAATACTCAACACCCGTTCGTGTATATGACGTAACTTCAGGTAATGATCACCCATTTTACGCAGATCAATAATGCCCATAGCTATCATCTCAGGTTTTGTTCCCTGTACGCGCAAAACTCCGTATCCCATAATGGTCGTACCGGGGTCAATGCCCAGAATTATCTTTTCCTTGACAGGCTGTATCACTCTATCACCTCCATCAGTGTAGGAAACCCTACCACTTTATCCTGGAATATCTTAACCAGTTCTTCGTTCAACTTCGTTCCCTGTTCCAGATGCCAACGATGCAAGATACCGGAATTTTCCACTTCGAACTGAAGGGAATAACAGGTACTACCCTCTTCACGATGACTGAGTACACGAACAATGCGCGGTGTATGCAATGACCCTGTCTTTTCTACTTCGGGTAAATAGAATTCTTTGATCCAGATCAGGAAGTTATCTTCCTGTCCTTCTTCTACTTGATAGGTGGTATTATAAATCAGCATATTTTTTTCTTTCACTTTGTTTCGCAAACATAGCAATTATTTCAGAATAATGCATTATATTTGCGCCATCAAAAAGAGAGAAACCTCGCAAACGTTAGCGAAGGGTCAAAAAAAGGGGGGTTAGCTCATCTGGCTAGAGCGCGACACTGGCAGTGTCGAGGTGATCGGTTCGAGTCCGATACTCTCCACAAAAATAAAAGCTGCATTCAAGACCGAATGCAGCTTTTTATTTTTACATCACTGTTTCACTGTAGTTTAAACGTCACAGGTACTGTAAACTTGCAGCGTACAGGCACACCACGCTGTTTACCAGGTATCCATTTCGGCATAGTAGAAATTACACGGACTGCTTCTTTGTCCAGATAAGGATCGACACCTCTTATCACTTTCACATCTACAATGCTTCCGTCTTTATTAACAACGAACTGCACCGTTACACGACCCTGAGTTCCATTCTCTTGTGGAATAGTAGGATATTTGATATTCTTGCCCAAGTACTGTAAAAGCCCGGCTGTGCCCCCATCAGGAAATTGCGGATTTTCTTCCACAATCACAAAAATGTCATCTTCTACCACCACTTCTTCATCCACTGTAACCGGTATGTGCTTAATCACTACATCTTCACCTGTTTCCTCCGAAGAGGCAAAATTAGTTTCCTCTGCAGTATCGTCATCATCTATTATCGTCAAAACATCATTAATAGGAGTTACCTGAGGTGGTGGCGGAGGAGTTACTTCAGGCTGCCTTGTAAGAGGGATCTCCATGTCCTGCTCAAATACATTCTCGGTGATACGACCACTCGTATCAACCCTGACATCACGAGTCCATTCGAATGCAACGAACATGAAGGCGAGTACAGTTACATAACCGACAAGCAGCCACGTTGGCCTCTTGTTTTCCAGGTTTGCTTTGGGTGTTTTTTTGGTTTCCATAGTTTACAAATTAGTTACCGCATAATGTTTACTTGTTAAAATTGAACATTATACAGATGTTGTTAGTAATACGAAAACACTTGTGGCCACTATTTTCTGTATTAAAGGTAGTTGAATAACTGTTAAGTTGTTATCGGAGAGATTCATAAATATGCTTTTTTAATATCTGTTTGACAAAATTGCTTAGCAAAAAGATTATTTACGGCAGAATGCTTAAGATTAGTAAAAAAACAGTTACCTTTGTCGGACTAATTAATTCTAAAGATGAAACAAACAAAATCAGGGAAAAGTGAAATCATACTGAATACACTAAGCCCTTATGATTCAAAGGTGCAACGCTATCTTTCTCTCTCTAAGGAAATCGAGCAACTGATGAATAATGCAAAAGATGAAAATGAGGGATGTGTTTCTATTGAGCTGGTGGCAGAATTCTGTGTATTGCAGGAAGAGCTTTATCAAGAAGCACTAAAGAAGCATAAAGAAGAGGCTAACTAACCTCCGCTACCGTCAGTATAACAAGACATATAAAAAAGCCGGAAAATACCTGAGGCATACCAACTCCGTGTCAAGTCCGTACCAACTCCGTACCTTCTCCTTGTTCTTAGACACGGACTATGTACGGAGCAGACAGGGAATAGGTAAGAATCAGACCTGCAAAACCTCCGGGAATAAATTCATTTCCACATCACATATAGCCTTTTTCCTTGTATCCGATTAATTTTATAAAAAGATTGCAACCGGAATCATGATAAAGTTGTATCTTTGCACCGTTTTATGTATTTCGGAAATAAATAATAACGACGATATGATAGATAAAATCAACCAGCTTCTGC
>OHQM01000926.1_pt1 | contig 13890 bp, 14 predicted proteins | sample 1577941 | NCBI WGS metagenome assembly OHQM01 (sample SAMEA3879604, study PRJEB24766) | human gut metagenome | biome: human-associated habitat; feature: feces | place: USA | collected 1985/1987
TGAATCTGGTGGATGACTTTCTGGTAAATAGCCTGACCAGTCACAAAATTTATGGGGAACAGTCGGCGAGGTATATTTTGGAGTGTATTCTGCACCGGCAGATAGGAAAGCTTACGGTAGTGCCACAGCGTTTCTTCTGCGGAGAAAATTTGGAAACCCACGGCATTCGGCTGGATGTATATCTGGATGAGGAGAACGGAGAAATCTTTGATATAGAACCGGACCAGAATGATGGGAAAGAAGAAATTGTATCATTGCCACGGAGAGTCCGGTTTTACCATGCGAAGATTGATGCAGGCAATCTGACTGCAGGGGATACCTATGGGAGCCTTCGGAATGTCATCGTAATTTTTATTACAACCTATGACCCTTTTGGACTGAATCGTATGGTGTATACTATCAAGAATTGTTGTATCGAAGTGCCGGAATTAGAGTATGAGGATGGTGCGCAGACGATATTTTTGTATACACGAGGAAGGGAAGGAAACCCGCCGGAGGAATTAAAACTGCTACTGCATTACATGGAGCATTCATCCATAGAGAATGCTTCCACCGAGAATCTGAAAAAGTTACACCGGATGGTAACAGCAGTCAAGCGGGATGGAGAGGTAGGTCTTGCATATATGAAGAGTTTTGAGAGAGAAGAGAGGATTCGAAGACAGGGCGAAGAAGAAGGAAGAAAAGCTGGACTGGAAGAAGGTAAGAAAGAAGGTCTGGAAGAAGGCATTATAAAACTCAGCCGTAAACTTGGAAAAGAAGATACGGAAATTCTGTCATTCTTGCAGGAAGAACTGCAGATAGGTGAAGGACAGGCAAAACGGATACTGGAAAAATATCAGTAGTATGGAACAAAAAAGGGCAGCACTCCTACTGGAGTAGCTGCCTGATTAACTCTAAGTGTAAGTGGATGGCCTTTTTATAAGCATCCATATCCCGGTTCTTAAGGGATAATAAAATTTGTTCATGCTCCTGCTGTGCAGTAATTCTTCCATAAGAGGTATTTCCTTCACCATAATAAATGGATTTACTGATCAGGTTATTCAGTGTCATATAGAAGACAGGAAGTGGAAGTGTTCAGGGCAGATTCAACCATATCTACAAGATCCGTTTCATTTGGAAGCGTAACATAATTGCCTTTGCCGATTACATTCGTAACCAGTTTTTTCTCGGTAAGAATCTTGATGGCTTCCCGGATGACATTACGGCTGACTCCATATTGTGTTGCAAGAACACGCTCGGAAGGCAGACAGTCCCTCATCGATTTCTTCTTTTTTGACATTTAATGGAGTGGCAAACCGCATACCATTTCCATTTACGCCACAGTTTAAGGTGAGCATATGGCGTTCTAAGCAGCCCTTCTTTACTTTTGCCCAGATGTCTGGTGCCGGGGAGCCATCCTTATGGGAAAATTCAATGGCAACCATAAGACCGATACCACGGACATCGGAGATGCAAGGATTTCCGCCAAAAGTGGTTCCATGGGTACCAAGCGGTATCCATAATTTCCGGGGTGGAAATCACGGCACTCATTGGAAGACCGCCTGCAATGGCTTTACCAACTGTCATAATATCAGGTACAACGTCGAAGTTCTGGCTTGCCCACATTTTGCCGGTACGTCCGTAGCCACACTGGATTTCGTCGAAAATACCATGTTTATCACAAATTTCACGGACACTCTGTACGAATTTCCTGGAAGGAACGACATAGCCGCCTTCACCCATAACCGGTTCCATATAAATGCAGGCAACATCTTCCGGATAGACAACATATTTCAATAATTTATTCAGCTCAAACAGTGCATAATCGGTACGTTCTTCTTCTGCCATACCGGCAGGACACAAATCTTTTCCAGGATATGGCGCAAAGTAGACATTATCCAGTTTATGGTTTCATCTGCATGTACTCTGCTGCCGGGTAATGTCTGCCGGGTAGAGACTGCCAGGTAAAGTCTGCCAGAAAACAATAGAAACATTTATTTACCGGATGCCAGTTCCACCGTGTCTTTCCAGAATCGTTTTGGAATATTCTGACTTTGCAGCTTCGGATTCTTTCTTGCTTCAATGGCAATGCTGTCAAAGAAACCGCACCAGAGCTTCTGGTATTCCTTCTCGGCAGGGGAAAGCCGTGTGATAATGTCCGGATTTAAATTGGATGCATCCGTAAGGAAGTATCTACTGCCGGCTTTGTGAATGGCGGCAATCTGGTGTGTTGCGTCATAAATCATAAAATGTTCCTGTGGAAGGCGGTCAGTAAAATGTTCTGCCAGAACGGAAATCACCTGATTCTTAGGGTGGATGGTAGAAAACAGGACTCCGTTTTCCAGTTCCTGAAAACGTAAAAAACCAAGCAGATGGTGGACTTCATTTCCGGTGGAACGACTTAGTTCAAAGACTCTTGCAATATAAGGATTGCCAAGAGCCTGTAAAATCCGATGACCATCCGCTAAAGAAAATCCATATAAGAGTGTACGGTAAATGCAGTCGGCTTTGTCCGGATGCTTATTCTTTTTCTTATCATCAAGAACCGCCTGAAGAATATCCTGATAGACCTCCATGCCAAGACGGGCAATAATGGTGCGTCCAACCTTTTTGCTCTTTTCGGAATCCGGTGTGACAGTAATATATTCAGAAAAGAGTTCGTAAGTTATCGTATCATTGATACAAAGCTTTATATTTTTGTGCCCATATCTGCTGGCCCAGGCATCATAGATGCCGGTAAAGATGCCATCGATGGAATCTTCACAGAGAAATATATGCATAAGAAAAAGTCCTTTCCTGTTTACTGAAAAATCATGGTTATAGCAGTTTATCCGACGCATAAATCGTTGGTGGTCAGTTTAAAATCACTTAAAGCATCTTCATCGAAGAAGGAAATCTGCTTATAACTGAAATCCCGTATTTCCTTCGGAATCTGAGTTATATCCTGCATCAGACAGCTGCAGATATAATCTTCATTTTGTGGAATGGAATACATCATACGACCGGAGCAGGTAATAAAGTAGGCAGTCCGTTTTAAGACAACTCCGATTTTCTTTAAATCGGAAAAATCAAGGCGGCTGTGACGGCGGGCTTTTACAATACGGTTGGCAGATTTCACACCAATGCCCGGAACACGTAGTAAGGTGTTGTAATCTGCCCGGTTAATCTCTACCGGAAAGGCTTCTAAGTGGCGGAGTGCCCAATCGCATTTCGGGTCTAAGAAGATATTAAAATCCGGACGGTCTTCGCTTAGTAGCTCTCCGGCAGAAAAACCATAGAAGCGAAGCAGCCAGTCTGCCTGATACAGGCGGTGTTCCCGCAGAAGGGGTGGACCACCGGGAAGGGTTGGCAGATTGGAATTGTGATTTACATTGACAAAGGCTGAGTAGAAGACTCGTTTCAACTGGAAATTCTGGTATAAGCTTTCTGCTACCTTCATAATCTGATAATCGTTTTCCGGGGTGGCACCGATAATCATCTGGGTGCTTTGGCCTGCCGGTACAAATTTCGGGGTCTTATGGTAAATCATCAGCTCATTCTGATTTTCCATAATGCCATTTTGAATCAGACGCATGGGCTTTAAGATGGTTTTGCGGGACTTATTTGGTGCAAGAGCCTTCAGTCCGTCTGCGGTCGGAAGCTCCAGATTAATGCTCATACGGTCAGCAAGAAAGCCTACTTTTTCAATGAGAACCGGGTCGGCACCGGGAATAGCTTTTACATGAATATATCCGTTAAAATGATGGCGGACACGGAGCTGGTAAAGTGTCTGATAAATCAGTTCCATAGTATAATTCGGGCTGATGAGAATACCGGAGCTTAAGAAAAGACCTTCAATATAATTTCTGCGGTAAAATTCCATGGTAAGGGTACAGACTTCGTCCGGTGTAAAGGAAGCCCTTGGCACATCATTGCTGCAGTTATTCTGGCAGTAGGCACAGCGGAAAATGCATTCATTGGTAAAAAGAATCTTAAGCAGGGAAATACAGCGTCCATCGGCAGAGAAGGTATGGCAGATTCCGGGAGCAATGGAATTACCCATGCCATGGCCGTTTCCCTTGCGGTCTACACCGCTGGAGGTACAGGCAACATCATATTTGGCGGCATCCGAAAGGATGGTCAGTTTTTCCAATAAAGACATGTTTTCTGTTATATTCAAAGCAATCACCTTTTCTATCAAATATATGGAAGCACTTGCAAAGGAAGTAGTGGTGGAAGCCTGTCCTGTTTTAATGATTTATCAGATAAGAGCAGCATTGTTCATCAAACGCCAGATGCCGCATAATGCCTGCAAAGGGCACTAAGAATTTCTTTGTAGTATGTAGTTTTATCCGGCAACCGGCACAAATTCACATCCATGTTCATATGTGCCTCGCTGGTACATCCTTGTACCAGCGTTGCCTGCTTTCAGATGAAATTCCAAGTGCCCCTAGCAGCCCTTATCAGGCATCTGTCCTTCGATGAACAGTGCCGCTTTTCCATAAGAAAAAGACAAGACAGGCTTCCAGCCATCCATCTTCCATTGTAAGTTTTATGAAAATCCCCAATAATAGTTGCGTAGAACTATTTTCCTCTGTTATCATAAAAAGGACTGGACAAATCAGAACGTTTGTTCTAAAATGATTGTAACACAGAAAAATGCAGTTGGCAACAAAAAACGAACATTTATTCGAAAAAAGAAAGAGCGGTTAAATAAAGGAGCAGGCATGGCGGAATTAGGAAATCCACAGAATACAATAGAGGTACTGCAGAAGTACCGGTTTAATTTTCAGAAGAAATTCGGACAGAATTTTTTGATAGATACTCATGTGCTGGATAAGATTATCGATGCATCCGGAGTGACGGAGGATGATTTTGTATTGGAGATTGGTCCGGGTATCGGAACCATGACACAGTATCTTTGCGAGCGGGCAAGAGAAGTGGTTGCGGTGGAGATAGATAAGAATCTGATTCCGATTTTGTCGGACACACTGAAGAATTATTCCAATGTAACAGTAATCAATGAAGATATTTTAAAGCTTGATATCTGTAAGCTGGCAGAAGAGAAGAACCAGGGAAAACCAATCAAGGTTGTAGCGAATCTGCCTTATTATATTACCACACCGATTATCATGGGACTGTTTGAAAGCCATGTGCCAATTGACAGCATTACGATTATGGTGCAGAAGGAAGTGGCAGAGCGTATGCAGGAGAAACCGGGAAGCAAGGAATATGGAGCACTTTCCCTTGCAGTACAGTATTATGCGAAGCCGGAAATCGTGGCAAATGTACCACCGAACTGTTTTATGCCAAGACCGAATGTAGGCAGTGCGGTCATCCGTCTGACCCGGCATGAGAAGCCGCCGGTAGAAGTGGAAGATGAGAAACTGATGTTCCGTATTATCCGGGCATCCTTTAACCAGCGCAGAAAGACACTGGCAAACGGACTGAATAATTCCTCAGAGATACATTTGCCGAAAGAGGTAATACAGGAAAGTATCGTAAGCCTTGGAGTTCCGGAGAACATTCGTGGAGAGGCACTGTCCTTGGAGCAGTTTGCGGAACTTTCCAATGAGATAGGACAGCGTATGAAACAGTAATATTTTACTGGTATACATCCATTTCTGTTACATATATATGTAGAACAGGAGTGGACAGGATATGAAAGAAAAAATAAAAATGATACTGTGTCTGTGTCTCATCATTGCAGGATTACCGATACTTATGACCCTGGTGTTCCAGGGGGATGAGATATTATTGGATACAGACAGCAATGAAATACAACATAAGAGCAGTCATCCCGATGAAGAAGAGAAGATGGCTGCTCTTGTGTCTATTCTGGCACGGGATATCCCGGTTACCTATGAAGAAGAAGCGATTCGTGCGCAGGCAGTTATTGTGCGGACCAATTATGAATATGCCCTGTCGCAGGGCAAAGCACCGGAGACGGGACTGAGTGTTGCAGAGCAGACCAAATTATTTGGAAATGAAAATTATAATCGATATTATCAGAAATTAGAAAATTGCCTGATAGATACCGAGGGGGAAGTCTTAACATATCAGGGACAGGAAGTCGAAGTTCCCTATTTTGCAGTCAGTGCAGAGAAAACGAGAGGAACAGAGCTTCCTTATCTCAAAAGTGTGGAATCCATATGGGACATTACATCAGAGGATTTCCTTAAGGTGGAATTCTATGATGCAGGAGAACTGGTGGATACCTGCAATCAGGCATTTCCGGAAGCAGGACTTACAGCGGAGGACTGGGTGAATACGCTGGTGGTGACAGAGCGGGAAGAAAGCGGATATGTAAAAACCATACAGGTTGGGAACAGTAGTGTCAGCGGGGAGGAATTCCGCAAAGCATTTTCCTTAAATTCCGGCTGTTTTTATATCAGGGAAATCGATGGCAGGGTACGTATTGTGACCAAAGGATTAGGACACGGTTATGGACTTAGCATATATGGAGCAAATGAGATGGCAAAAGAGGGAAAAACTTATCAGGAAATTTTAAGCTATTATTATTCCGGAATTGAAATTACAAAAAAATGAAATATAAAGAAGAATAAAATATAAAAAAGAATAATATATGAAAAAACTGTTCATACTTATAAAAAATAAGATATGGATGGTGAGAAAATGAAAGGAAGAAGATCATGGATGATTGCCCTGGCTGTCATGGTACTGGCAGCAGGAGCAATGACAGCAGTATATAATTATTCCCAGAAGGAAGAAAAAAAGCAGCAGGAAAATGTTGCAGATAAGGATGCAGGAAAAGACAAAGGCAATAAGAAAGAAGATGGAGCTTCGGATGATTTTGTGGCAACGCTTCCAAAGACAGAGGAAGAAGCATCGGAGAAACTGGCAGAAGCAGACAGTATCATAAAACCTTCGGATAACGCAGTTGCTTCAAAGGATTCGGATGGACAGGCACAGTCCGACAGCGGGCAGACGGAAGAAGAAAATGTAACAAATACAGCGGCTGAGACAGAAAATGAGCCTGAGACAAAGGCGGCAGCAGCCACCACAAAAACACTGCATTTTGCGGAAGAGGATGGATTAAACTGGCCATTACAGGGTAATGTAGTCTTAAATTACAGCATGGATCAGACCGTGTATTTTGCAACGCTGGATCAGTACAAATATAATCCGGCAGTGATTATTGCCGGAGAAGTAAATGACAGGGTATCCGCAGCCGCAGAAGGAAAGATAACGGATATTTCCAACAGTGCTGTCACAGGATGTACCGTGACGATGGATTTAGGAGATGGTTATAGTGCCATTTACGGGCAGCTTAAGGAAGTGCCATATGAAGTAGGCGATATTGTCGGCAAAGGAAAACTGGTAGGTTATATTGCAGAACCGACGAAATATTATTCCGTGGAAGGAAGTAATCTTTATTTTGCCTTGCAGAAAGATGGCGAACCGGTAGACCCGGTAAGCTTCTTTGAGTAAAAGAGCCATACTTGAAAAAAGAACCGCATACCTATATAATAAAAGACATTAAAAAATACGAAAAAGGGTGCGCAAAAAGATGGATTTTAATGCTTACAGCAGCGAAGTATTGGAATGGTTAGAGGGTGTCCGGAAGAATCGGGGAACAGATGCCGAGAAAACATTGATGCTATGTAAAAATATAAGAGATTATGCCAGAGAGCAGGATGATGAGAAACTGTTAGGCTATGCCTATTATTACAGTGGAGAGACATATTATCTTCTGAATGATGTGGATAAACTGTTTCGCAATCTTTCCTGTTCCCTGCCATACCTGGAGCATTCCAGACAGCATGGTTTATTAGCAAGAGCCTATAATATTCTTGCCATTACGTCCATGAATCGTGGAAATGCTCCTTTTGCCATGGATTATTATCTGAATGCAAGAATGTATTGTGAAAAATACAAATTATATGATATTGGTATTATTATCAATATTAATATCGGTATGCTTTACAATAATTTTGGGGAATACCGGCAGGCAGAAAAATATTTAGAGCAGGCATATGATTTATTGCAGAAGAATAAGGAAATACCGGAATATTACAGTTATCTTCTGAATATCTATATAGGACTGGGAAACAGCTGCTTTTATCAGGAAGAGTATATGCAGGCACAGGAATATGCACTGCGGGCAAAAGAGGTGTGCAGTGGACATCTGGAAGAGTTAGAGCAGATTGCCTTTGCCTGCTTTGAAGCAAGACTCTGTAATGCCATGGGAAAGAAAGAAGAATGTGACCGGAATATAGCAATTGTGCAGAAGGTATCAGATACCAGAATGCCGATTCTTGATATTTTTGATGATCTTTATGCTTATTGTGAGATGCTGTTAGATACCAGAAAGGAAGAGGAATTCTGGAAATTAGTAGAACTTTTAGAGAAGATGGCAAGGGAAGCTAAGATTATTTATATGCAGAAGCGGATTCTGACTTTAAAAATCCGTTATTATAAGCGGCAGGAAAAGAATCGTGAATATCTGCAGGCATGCGGTTTGTTTTTTGAATTGTCCGAGATACTGGAAAAAGAAAATAAATATATCATGACCTGCATCTTAGATATGCGTTATACATTGGAAGAGACGAACCACAGCAGAAAGAAGATGGAAAAAGAAAACAGGATTCTCTTAGAGCAGTCCCAGACCGATGCACTGACCGGAATCCCGAACCGCTATCGGTTAGAACAGCATGCACAGAAGGTATTCGAACATGCCATAGCAGAGAAAATTCCAGTGGCAGTGGAAATACTGGATATCGATTATTTTAAACAATATAATGATAACTATGGGCATCAGAAGGGTGATTTATGTATCTGCCGTGTAGCAAAGGAAATTCAGAAGTTAGCGGAAAAGGATGATATTTTCTGTGCACGGTATGGAGGGGATGAATTCATTTTAATTTATGAGGGATATTCCAGAGAAGCCGTAGTCATTCTTACAGAAAAATTAAAGCGAAGCATCCGTGACCTTAATATGGAGCACGCTTTTTCAGAGGCACAGCGCTATGTATCCATTTCTCAGGGAATCTGTTATGATATACCGGATGCAGACAGAACGATGAAGAACTTTTTGCAGAAAGCCGATGATTTACTCTATCAGGTCAAAGAAGAAAACCGGGGAGGAATCTGTATTGGAAGCTGTCGGTAAATGGAACATACATAAGAAAACTGCATAAGATAAAATGTAACGGCCAAAAATCCGCAATCGATACTTTTTTACCAGTTTATGGAATATGAGTAAGATACTTTTTTGGTCGATTGCTTTATATAGAGATAAGACTGGGCGGTGCCCGGTCTACATAGGAAGGATTACATGAAAGAGAAACATAATTACACTTATATGGTGCTCTGCCGGGATGGGAGCCTCTATACCGGCTGGACGACTGATATCGACAAGCGGATTGAAGCACATAACAGTGGAAAAGGAGCAAAGTATACCAGAAACCGGGGACCGGTGGAGCTGCGGTATTTAGAGGAATCCGGGACGAAGGAGGAGGCCATGCAGAAGGAAGCAGCCTATAAAAAGCTGAGCAGAAAGCAGAAGGATGCGCTGATTTTGTCGAAGAAAAATCTGTTGCAGTAAATTGACAAGCAAAAAACAGTCTGTTATGATTAGCCGCGGTGGCTTTTTATAAAGTGACTGGAGAACAGGTTACTGACAGATGGGAAAAAGTTCCCGCAACAGGAAGGAAAAGAATGAATACAATCAGATTTGATGAATTAGATTTAAATCCGCAGATTTTAAGAGGAATTGCGGACATGGGATTTGAAGAGGCAACACCGATTCAGAGTCAGGCAATCCCGGTGGTTTTATCAGGTGTGGACGTTATCGGACAGGCTCAGACCGGAACCGGCAAGACAGCAGCTTTTGGAATTCCGATTTTACAGAAAGTAGACCCGTCTTTACGGAAAACGCAGGTTTTGATTTTATCTCCCACCAGAGAGCTCGCTATTCAGGTGGCAGACGAAATCCGTAAGCTGGCAAAATATATGCACGGTGTAAAAGTGCTGCCAGTGTATGGTGGACAGGACATTTCCCGCCAGATTAAAGCCCTAAAGGGTGGCGTACAGATTATTATCGGAACACCGGGACGATTGATGGACCATCTTCGCAGAAAAACCATCCGCCCGGATTTTGTCCATACCATCGTCTTAGATGAAGCGGATGAAATGTTAAATATGGGATTCCGTGAGGACATAGAAACTGTATTAGAATATATTCCGGGAGAGCATCAGACCGTACTGTTTTCTGCCACCATGCCAAAGCCGATTCTTGACATTACAAGAAAATACCAGCATGATGCAGTCAATATCAAGGTTGTAAAAAAGGAACTCACCGTAGCCAACATTGACCAGTACTACTATGATGTAAAGCGCAAGGATAAAGTGGATGTCCTTACGAGACTTTTGGATTATTATAATCCGAAGCTTTCATTGGTATTCTGTAATACCAAGAAAATGGTAGATGAGCTGGCAACGGAATTATCCGGCAGAGGCTATAGTGCAGAGGGACTTCATGGAGATATGAAGCAGTCCCAGAGAGACCGGGTCATGAATAATTTCCGGAAAGGAAAGACGGATATTCTTATTGCAACGGATGTGGCAGCAAGAGGAATTGACGTAGATGATGTAGAAGCGGTATTTAATTATGACCTGCCGCAGGATGATGAATATTATGTACATCGAATCGGAAGAACCGGACGTGCAGGCCGTTGTGGTAAGGCATTTTCTTTTGTAAAAGGCAAGGAAGTCTATAAATTAAAAGATATCCAGCGTTACTGCAAGACAAAGATTTTAGCACAGCCGATTCCATCCACTGATGATGTGGCACAGATAAAAGCTGAAAATATCATGGAACAGATTGGAACTATCATTGAGGAAGAGAATCTTTCTGATATGATAGAGCTGATTGAGAAGCAGGTAAATGAAGCTGATTATACTGCCATGGATATTGCAGCAGCTTTCCTCTATCAGGCAATGGGTGCAGGGGAGAGTTCTTCTGAAAAAGAAGAATACGACTTTGCCAATACCGGTGCAGAAGAGGGAATGGTAAGACTGTTTATCAACATTGGAAAGAAAGACAAGATTAAGCCGGGAGATATTCTTGGCGCCATCGCCGGAGAGTCCGGTATGCCGGGCAGACTGGTGGGAGCCATTGATATGTTTGATAAATATACCTTTGTGGAAGTACCAGGAGAATATGGAAAAGAAGTCTTAAATGCCATGAAGCATGCGAAGATAAAGGGAAAAGCCGTCAATATGGAACCGGCAAACCAGAAATAAACAAAAAAAGAGGGACACGATTTACGTGTCCCTCGCAGTTTTTATATCCGTGAAAACATTTTCTTAAGAAGGGGGTTCAAAGGCTGTATATGGGAAGGGTTCAGACCGTTGATGTCAATGGTATAAGAGCCGTTAATCTGTCGTCCCAGACCAAATCCTAAGAGAACCGTCTTGTCAATCTGATACATATCCCCGTAGTTATACTGATTATAAATATCGTCAAGGGAAAACAGTTCATAGGTCGCACCGTTATTTTCCGGCATGGAAAATACCACGGTTTTCACACCGGTCTGTGGATTTACATAAATATCAACAACCTTGAACAGCCGCAGGGATGCAGATACCGCATCGGCTTTCTGGCGTTTCTCCTTTGGAATAAAGAGGTAGCGGAACAGGATAATGCCGCCGAAGATACCAAAGATAGCCAGGAAGAACATTTGAAATTTATGCATAATAGTACCCATTACGATACCATCAAGACCAAAGAGCAGAAGTCCGCTTCCAATCATGACGCCCTGCACCTGGTCATTTTCCAGATTCATCGGAATCAGAAGTAGAACAAATCCCAGCAGAAGAAATGCTGTAAAAAGCCAGACATCGCCTTTGTCACTGAGAGGAATATAGGACTTCGTCAACCAGTCATATTTGACAAGCACATAATCACCGGGGTCACTGTTATTGTAGAAAATCGGAATCTTTTCGCCTTCCTCAGGAACATCCTCTTCCGTAAAGACCTCATCGGTAACCGGAGTATAAACCGTTTCGTTTACGTTATAGGTTAAAAAAGCCGAGTAGTGGTAATAAACATTATCATTGCTGTCCTCATGTTTGTATTCCTTCAGAGAGAGAACCTGTGCAGACCAGGTGGTGTAGTTCTTATACTTTGCCCCATAAGTAAAACGATGAACCACTCCAAGATACAGGGCTCCTGCAGTTAAGAGCGCCATAACGGCAGCAATAATGTAGATGGTACTCTTTTTCACATATCTTTTTACAATCATAAACCTTCTCCTTCGTATATCATTGATTTACAAAATTTTTTATTTTATCCCGTTTATCGATACCTAACTTTTCCAGAATTTCTGATATATAATGCTTAACTGTGTTCACTGAAAATCCTAAATATTCTGCAATTTCCTGATTGGTCCAGTTCCGGCATGCCAGCATTGCAATGGAAAACTCCAATGGCAAATGTCGGTTTTGGCGTTTCTTTGTATGAATTTTTCCATCAAAGGTACAAAGCATTCCATATCGGATGCATATGGTTTTACGTCGTTTACGGCTATGTATTCATCACAGATGGCTGCCTGAAGGTTGTAGGCAGGAAGCAGCTGATTGTTTCCCATGTAATCACATTTTAAACGCATAAAAGTTGCATCATGGTCTGTTTTCGAATAACTGTTTCTTTCTTCTCCACAGGTCTCGATGTGATATGCATAGGATTTTAAATGTTCCAGATATTCATTCAGTTCATCATCTCGTGACAGTCTCTCGTAAAGTACTGTTATTCTGTTGTTGTCCGGTCTCTTCATAAAATCTCCTTTCCGAGGTAGCAATACCTCTGTGACCGGGCATCTATGGATGAATTTATTCTATCATAGATACAGGGTCACTGCTATATAATCTTGTGATTCGAGAACAGATTTTCTAAAAATGACCATAAAAATGACAGGGCATATAACCCTGTCATAAAGTCAGAAATTGTTCCTTCACTTATAGGAGAAATTCGAGGGGATAAACGGAACTGTTTTTTTCTAAACGATAGTATGTAAATGTTTACGACAAACTGAAATTTTCGCATTATTTCTGTTGTGCCTTAACAAAAATGCTTTCTGTTACAAGGGCTATCGTTATAAGGGCTCCTACAAGGGAGTAATTGTTTAATCCATACATCAACGGCATAAGAGAAATAATTGCTGTAATAATCGAAAGAACAAACAAGGCGTTAAAAACGCTATCTTTCTTCAAAGAAATCAACGAAAGCAACAAGACAACAACAGTAAGTATGGCTGTAATAAGTGGAGCAAAATTTGCATATCCAAACGGTATAAGGCTAAAGTATGAAAATGTTTCTCTTACTCTTTCTGTTGGAGATATAGCAAAAGTACAAACTGCTCCCATTGGTAATGCTTCTAACACTATTGTTAAAGCTGGAAAAACCACTAAGCTGATTTTTTTCATGTTGTGTACCTCCGTCTACAAATACCGATTTTTGTTCTATTTGCTCCCCGATAAACTTGAATCTGTCGCTTTAATACCCGTGGTCAACATGTTCCCAATTCCCACTGTCATTCCTAATTAGAATCCATTTCCAATCATCATATGTTGAATCCGGATTAAGCGAACCATCCCCGCCTGATGAGTCTACATCGAAAGATGATAATATTACGATTGCTTCATCCGCGTCATATTGTTCAGCCCATTCATCAAATTCATCGGCGTATGTATCTCCGGGATAGGACAGTTTTGTCAGTGTGCAGCCGTCAAATTCGTTGCCGAAATAGTCTTTTACTGTTTGGAAAGCCGCCTCAATATCACTGTCTGAATATATTTCCGATGGTTTCCAATCAGGAATTTGAACATTGTCAATATTCCCACCACTATTCTTTCCACCACAGCCGGCAAGAACAAAAATCATTATCAAAGCTGTCAGAAAACAGAATA
>OHQM01000947.1_pt1 | contig 13672 bp, 10 predicted proteins | sample 1577941 | NCBI WGS metagenome assembly OHQM01 (sample SAMEA3879604, study PRJEB24766) | human gut metagenome | biome: human-associated habitat; feature: feces | place: USA | collected 1985/1987
TCGGCAATCTACACAAGTCAAGATTTTTATTATTTTTTTACAAATTTCCTTACGAATGCATTGCAACAAAAAAATTCCGTGTCCTACTCAGCTATCAACTGAATAAAACACAGAATTTCTTATACTATTCTTGCTTTATACTGTTTTTCTGTCAGCTCTTGCCGTCCTTCCGTTTCGGATGTCAGCCAGTTCACAACCGAACTTGTTCTAAGCTTCTTCAATAATGTGTCTTGCTACATACACCCCACTTGCAGATGCATGCGAAAGTGAATGTGTCACACCACTTCCATCTCCGATCACATACAGTCCTTTATGACAACTTTCCAGATTCTCATCAATAGAAACTTCCATGTTGTAGAATTTAACCTCCACACCATACAGAAGTGTATCATCATTAGCTGTTCCCGGTGCAACTTTATCCAGCGCATAGATCATCTCAACAATACCATCCAGGATTCGTTTTGGAAGTACAAGACTTAAATCTCCCGGTGTTGCTGATAAAGTCGGTGTTACCAGTCCCTCTTCAATACGTTTCTCTGTACTTCTTCTTCCACGTACCAGATCACCAAAACGCTGTACGATAACCCCTCCGCCAAGCATATTGGAAAGTCTTGCGATACTTTCTCCATATCCGTTACTGTCTTTGAACGGCTCTGAGAAATGCTTTGCAACCAGGCAAAGTTTGTATTATCTGTCTTTTTCTCGTTTCCTTCATAGCTGTGTCCATTTACCGTGATGATTCCGTTAGTATTTTCATTTACAACAATTCCGTTTGGATTCATACAGAATGTACGTACATTATCTTCGAATTTTTCTGTTCGATATACGATTTTGCTTTCGTAAAGTTCATCTGTCAGATGTGAGAATATAACAGCCGGAAGCTCTACTCGAACACCGATATCTACACGGTTGGATTTTGTTGTGATGTCAAGATTCTCACACACTTTCTCCATCCATTTGCTTCCGCTTCTTCCTACGGAAATAATACACTCCTCACACTCGTCTGTACTGTCCCCGCTTATCACACGATAGCCGCCGTCAACCGCCTCCAGTTCATCCACACGATAATTAAACCGGAATTCTACTTTTTCTTTCAGCTCTTTATATAGATTTTCCAATACAATATAATTGATATCTGTTCCCAAATGCCGCACAGAAGCATCTAATAACTTCAGTTCATTTTGAATACAAAGTTTTTTAATATCCGTTCCCGCAGTAGAATACATCTTTGTTCCCTCTCCGCCGTAGGCAAGATTGATCTCATCGACGTATTTCATAAGGTCGATCGCAGTATCTTTACCGATATATTCATACAGTGTACCGCCGAAATCATTTGTAATGTTATATTTTCCGTCTGAAAATGCCCCTGCGCCTCCAAAACCGCTCATGATCGCACAAGTTTTACAGTTAATACAGCTTTTTATCTTCTTTCCGTCTATCGGGCATTTTCTTTTCTCAAGAGAATTCCCCGCTTCAAATACAGCGACTTTTAGTTCCGGCGCTTTTTTTGCAAGTTCATATGCCGCAAAGATTCCTCCCGGTCCGGCGCCGATAATAATCACATCATATCTGCTCATTTTCTTTTCCCTTTCTTTTTTGTTGTTTTTCTCATTGTTTTTATTTTTCTCTTTTTTAGTTTCTTTATTAAAATTCAGAGGTCAAAATATGCAAAAACATTTTTCAATATCACTTGACGTATACGCGACAGCACAAAAAGAAAGACCGTTCTCCGGGAATCACTTTCCGAGAACCGCCTTTCCTCGTTTTTATGTCTCTGCCGTTTATGATTACTCTACTTCGGAAAACTCATCTTTTCCTACTCCGCAAAGCGGACAGAGGAAATCTTCCGGAACGTCTTCCCATTTTGTTCCTGCTTCAACTCCGTTATCCGGATCGCCGATTTCTTCATCATAAATGTATCCACATACGTCACACACATATTTTTTCATGATAATACCTCCTGCAAATTCTCATCTTATTCTTTCATTATCTGCCGATAATACTTTTTCATAATAGCATAGAACTTTTCTTTTTTCAAGCGCCTCTTAAATCGTTTAAAATTTTAAAGATCATCGATCAATGCTGTTGATTTCGCATAAGCCGTCGAGCGTGCTTCAAAGAAATCCGTCTTCACCATATTGGCGTTTGAATACTGAGATACCCATTTCATTGTCTCCGGCTCTCTTTCACATCCCGGGTATATCGGGGCATATCCAAGGCTTTTCCATCTCAGATTGCCGAGATAACGGATATAATCTGTTATCATCTTTTCGTTCAATCCCGGCACTTCATTTCCGATCACATAACATGCCCATTCGATTTCCTGGCGAACCGCTTCCATAAGCAGTTCTTTCATCTCTGACACCATATGATCGTCAAACAGCTCCGGATGTTCTTTGCGAAGTTCGATGATAATATTACGAAAAAGCCATAAATGCGTATTCTCATCTCTGTTAATATACCGGATCTCCTGAGCAGATCCCGGCATTTTTCCGTTCCTGGACAAATTATAGAAAAACATAAAACCGGAAAAGAAATAGATCCCTTCCAGAACAAAATTTGCCATCATCACTTTCACTAAAGTCCGCGCATCTTTTTTTACCTGAAATTCATTATAGCATTCCCCTATAAATGTATTCCTTTTCAACAGATGTTCGTCTGTTTTCCACTGGTATAAAATATCCATTCTTTCATCAGGCGAGCAGATCGTATCAAGCATATAAGAATATGACTGTGAATGTACACATTCCTGAAACGTCTGAATGTTCAGACAAAGATTCACTTCATTTGCCGTAATATATTCTCCGACGCAGGGCAGATTTGCCGTCTGAATCGAATCAAGAAATACGAGAAAGGACAAAATTTTATCATAGGCTTTCCGCTCCGCCGGCGATAGATTCGGGTAATCTTTTATATCCTGCGACAAGTTGATTTCCTCCGGTATCCAGAAATTATTCATTGCCTGACGATACCATTCGGATGCCCATGTATATTTCAAATTATTATAATCATTTAAATTAGTTGTATTCCCGCCGATCATGCGGCGTTTCAGTACGTCCGTATCTCCGTCCGGATTAAAAAGCGGTTTGTGCGGAAGCGGTTTTTTTATATCAAATTGCTGCATAGTCGTCTCCTTTTTCTTTTTGCCGGCAGCAAAAAGCGACTTCTTGTTTTCTAGGAAGAACAAGACTCACACTCTTCTACTTCCAGCGATTTTGACCTTACATAGTATACTGTTTTTACGCCGCATTCCCATGCCTTTAAATACAGGTTAAGCACTTGGCGCATTGTATAATCGTTTGTTATATAAAAATTCATCGACTGAGCCTGATCCACATGTCTTTGTCTGACTCCGCATGCGCGTACAGACCAATTCTGATCAATATGATGTGCGTTTATGTAATACCAATACGTCTCCGGGCTAAGATCAGGCGCAACTCTGGGAAGCATAGATCCCTTTTTCTCTTCCAGGAAATACTTGTTCATAACCGGATCGATCCCCGCTGTCGTTCCCGCGATAATGGAAGTGGAACTTGTCGGCGCGATCGCCAAAAGATATGCGTTTCTCATTCCCTGTCTGTGTACTTTTTCCCTTAGCTCCTTCCACTCATCCGAGCAGTATCCCCGCTTTTCAAAATAGGCTCCGCTCTCCCAGTCCGATCCTTCAAAATATCGGTAAGAACCTTTTTCTTTCGCATAATCACTGCTTGCTTCAATGGCCGCATAATTAATCTGCTCAAACAATTTATCAACAAACGCCAAATGTTCTTCCGACTGCCATTTGATCTTATTTTTCGCAAGCATATGGTGATATCCGCTTACCCCAAGACCTATAGATCGATATGTATGGTTTGTGATCTTTGCGTAGGGAACAGGATAAAAATTCAGATCGATCACGTTGTCAAGCGCCCTGACAACCGTACGCACAACTTTACGGACATATGCAGGATCATTTACCGGAAGGTTACCAAGTGACAAAGACGCCAAATTACAGACGACAAACTCTCCTGCTTTTGTTGTATTGACGACTACTGTGTCTTTGTCTTCTGTCTGTATTTTTGTTTCAACCGTAGAAATCGCGGACATATTCTGCGCAATTTCCGTACAAAGATTAGAACAATAAATCATTCCTTTGTGAGGGTTTGGATTCGCACGGTTCACTGTATCTCTGTTAAATGCAAACGGAGTTCCGGTCTCCGCCGCTGATTTGATGATCAGACGGATCAGATCTTTCAAAAGAACTGTCCTTTTCTTAATTCTTGCATCATGAACACAATCCCAATAGCGGCGCTCCCATTCTTCTCCGAAACTATCTTCCAAACAATATCCTTTTACCGTCATGATCTCATGCGGGCACATCAGATACCAGTCCTGATCCAGGTTTTCTCCTGCCATTTTCCAGAACAGATCCGGATAACAGACTGCCGGAAATACATCGTGCGCTTTCATTCTCTCATCGCCGTTATTTGTCCGAAGCTGAAGGAATTCCGGCAAGTCTCTGTGCCATGCATCGAGATATACCGCGACCGCTCCCGCTCTTACCCCAAGCTGATCTACCGCAACCGCAGTATCATTCACGATGCGGACCCAGCGTATCACTCCGCCTGCCGCCCCTTCAAATCCTCGTATCATACTTCCCGATGCACGTACTTTCCCGAAATACAACCCCATTCCGCCGCCGTATTTGCTTACCATGGCAAAATTATCAATCGACCGGAAAATTCCTTTCAAACTGTCGGGAACAGTGTCAATAAAACAAGAACTAAGCTGATGAAACGGCTTTCTTGCATTTGCCAGAGTCGGAGTCGCCATTGTCACTTCTAATTTAGAGAGCATATCGTAAAACTCTCTCACCCACATAAGTCTGATCTTTCTTTTCTCATTCATCGCAAGATGAAGGGCAATCCCTAAGAACATCTCCTGCGGACTCTCCAGCGGAACATGCCGATGTGTTGAGATCACATATCTCTTTATGAGAAGATCCAATCCCGAATAGTTAAACAGCCTGTTTCTTTCTTTGCATATATAACTCTCCGCTTCTACGATCTCTTCTTTTGAGTAATTTTCCATGATATAAGAACCGTACAGTCCTTTTTCTGTCAGGTAAACAATCTTTTCATACAGATCTGAAATCCCGATCGATTTCTCTTCTTCTTTCAATTTTTCCGAAAAGCGAAAATCAAGCAGCCATCCTGCGATCATTTCCCAACGCGGCGCTTCCTGACTTGTAAGTTCCGCCGCCGCTTTGATCAGCGCGTCGAATCTTCCCCCATCGTCCATATCCGTTTTCAAAAATCCCGAAAATTTCTCAAAAAGAAGTTCCAATGAATAAACTTTTTCCGGAAATTCTGTGTGTATGTCATATAAAAGCTTTTCCAACCGTTCTTGAAACTGCAAAGTACGGCACACAAAGCTGTCTGTTATCAAAGTCATTCCTTTTTTCTCAAATGTTTCTGTCATCAATTCCTCCTTTTTTCTTCCTGTATCTTTTCCTCATTTTCATGAAGACCTAAAACGCCTTCTACAAGAATCTCAACATCATTAAATATATAATCAAATGCTCCTGCCTGACACATATTGATCAAAACCATTCCGACCGGCACTGACAAGATCATCCAGAGTAATCCTCCTGCTTTATAGCCTACATACAAAAGCAGCAGGGTAACAAGCGGATTCAGTCCGACACTGTCGCCAACCATTTTCGGCTGAAGGAGCTGTCTTACAACCTGTGTGATCACATAGAGGACGACCAAAGATACCGTCATCTTGTAATCACCCATAAAAAACTGATACACAGCCCACGGTATCATCGCTGTTCCGGTTCCGAAAAACGGAAGGAAATCAAGAAATGAGATCAAAAATGCCACAAGAACAAAATATCCGATGCCCATAAATCCAAGTCCTGCCGCTAAAATCAAAAATACGACTCCCATAATCTTAAACTGCGCTTTAAAATATCCGCCTAATGCATATTTTAAATTATCCGAAACAAGAGTCATCCTCTTTTGAACCGATACAGGCGCAACTTTTTTCAGCCATGCAAGCACATCTTCCCTCTGAACAATGAAAAAATATGCCGACATAATAGCTACGACAAACGAAACAAGATAATACGGAACTCTTTTTGCAATATTTCCTGCGGCAGATACAGTCGGTTCACTGATTCCCGATACAACTTTTCCCATATATTGATCAAGATTCGACGCAACTGTGTTCCATCCGTTCTGCACAACCTCGGGAAGCCTATCGAATACTCCCGAAAGAGTATCTCCGATCTGACTCAACCCGCTTTCCAGTTGTGCATATATCGACGGAAAATCTCTGACTAAGCTGGCGACTTCCAGAATGAGCCGGCTGATGCCAAGATAGAGTATACCGACGATTCCTCCTAGAACGAGGATAACGATCAACGCCGAACCAAGCTTTTTCACTATACGCAGCCGCTTTTCCAGCCAGTTTACAAGCGGAGCCGCCACTGCGGAAATAATCCATCCGATCACAAACGGCATAAGAAACCCGATCGCTTTTATTCCGATGATCACAAATGCAGCCGTCGCTGCCAGACTAAAAAGCAGCCGTATGCCGACCTGCCAATAAGGACGTTTATTCTCCATCCTGCGCCTCCACATTAAAACATTCCGCTTCAATCAGTTCCCATATATCCTCTTTTCCCTGTTTCGACACCGAGGAAAAAGGTAGCACTTTTGTTCCCGGAACAAGATCCAGACCTTGTTTAAGCATTTTTACATGTTTTTGTATCTGACTTCTCTTAATCTTGTCAAGCTTTGTCGCAATGATAATCGGATGATAACCTTGCTCTACGATCCATTGATACATCATTCTGTCGTTCGCCGACGGATCATGTCTGATATCAATCAGAAGAAATACTGCTTTTAACTGCTTGGAACTGTGCAGATAACGCTCGATCATCCGCCCCCACTGCTCTTTTTCTTTTTCCGAAACACGGGCATATCCATATCCCGGAAGATCGACAAGGTACATTTCATCATTTATATTATAAAAATTGATCGTCTGTGTTTTCCCCGGTGTCGCCGAAATACGAGCGTAAGATTTTCTATTCATCAAAGCATTGATCAAGGAAGATTTTCCTACGTTTGATTTTCCGGCAAATGCGACTTCCGGCTTGTCATTTTCCGGCAGCGTACTCGTAATTCCGCACACTGTTTCGAGATTAATATTTTTGATTACCATAATGAACTTCCTTTCATTTTCGTTTTCTGCCCATAGCCGCCTTCAGCACTTCATCCATGCTCTCTACAAACAGAATTTCCATTCCTTTTGTAATCTCCGCCGAAAGTTCTTCTACATCCGCCTGATTTGCTTTCGGAACGAGCACCGTTTTTATCCCGGCGCTCTTTGCAGCCAGAAGCTTTTCTTTCAAACCGCCGATAGGCAGCACGCGCCCTCTCAGCGTCACTTCTCCGGTCATAGCCAAATCTGCCCTGACTTTCTTTTCTGTAATTGCCGAGAGCATCGCCACTGCCATTGTTATTCCTGCCGACGGTCCGTCTTTAGGTACTGCGCCTTCGGGAATATGCACATGAATGTCATGTTTTTCAAAAAAATCCGGCGAAATGGCATATTTTTTACTTACCGAACGGATATAACTGATCCCCGTCCTGGCAGATTCTTTCATCACATCTCCGAGCTGCCCCGTAAGCATAAGTTCTCCTTTTCCCGGCATTACATTGACTTCGATCTGAAGCGTATCGCCTCCGACGCTTGTCCATGCAAGTCCCCGGACAATTCCTACTTCCGCAGCGATATTTGCCATCTGATAAGTATACTTCTCTTTTCCGAGAAAACGATGGATATTTCGGTCTGTCACTGCAATTTTTTTTCGTTCTGTCGTAAAGATTTCTTTTGCAGCCTTTCTGCACACATTTCCGATCTCTCGTTCAAGCTGGCGCACTCCGGCTTCTTTCGTATAATTTCTTGCTATCTTCCAGATTGAATGTTTACTGAACGTAATCTGCTTCGGAGTCAGACCATGCTTCTCTATCTGTTTCGGAATCAAATGCTCCTCGGCAATATGGAGTTTTTCATTTTCCGTGTAACTGCTGATTTCGATCACTTCCATACGATCAAGCAGCGGACGCGGAATCGTCTGCAGCGTATTTGCCGTCGTAATAAAAAGCACTTCCGACAGATCAAGCGGAACTTCCAGATAATGATCTCTGAACTTATGATTCTGTTCGTTGTCCAACACTTCCAAAAGAGCCGAAAACGTATCTCCTTTATAGTCTGTACTCACTTTGTCGATTTCATCCAAAAGCATGACGGGATTTTTTACTCCCGCAGTCCGAAGTCCGTTAGCGATCCGCCCCGGCATTGCTCCGACATATGTTCTTCTGTGTCCTCGTATTTCCGCTTCATCTCTGACTCCGCCTAAAGAAATGCGGACATATTTCCTTTTCAAAGACCGTGCAAGCGATTTTGCGATCGATGTTTTTCCCGTACCCGGCGGTCCCACAAGACAAAGTATCGGACTTTCTCCTTTTTTTGTAAGCGCACGTACTGCCAGAAATTCCAAGATTCTCTCTTTCACCTGTTCAAGCCCATAATGATCTTCTTCCAGTACCATGCCGGCATATTCCAGATCATTATGATCCTGCGTAGAGCGGTCCCACGGCATCTCAAGCAGAGTTTCTATATATGTGCGGATCACACCGCTCTCCGCCGGTGAATTCAAAGAACTTTTAAATCTCCCGATTTCCTTTTTCAGCTTTTCTTTTACTTCTTCCGGCGCTTTTAACTTTTTCAGTTCTTTTTCAAATTCTTCTGCGTCAGATGCGGTCGATTCCTCTCCGAGTTCTTCCCTGATCAGTTTTAACTGCTCGCGCAAAATATATTCTCTTTGATGCTTATCGACTCTTTCTTTTACTTTCCGCTGTATCTCTTCTTTGATATCGATGATCTGCACTTCATTCACAAGTTTAAACGCTAGTTTTTCGTATCGTTTCAGCAGATCCGTCTCATTCAATATATCTTGCTGATCTGTGTAATAAAGAGGAATATTCGCCGCAATCTCATCTACCAGTTTCCGCAGGCCTTTCATCTCGACTAACTGGGAAACAGCTTCTTTAGACATCTTTCCGTTTTTTGCCGCGTAACTGACAAACATATCTTTCAGTCCCCGCTCCATAGCTTCTGTATTTACATCTTCCGGAAGAATCTCTTCAGAATCATCAAGAAGTTCTACATTTGCCCGTAAGTACAGATCTGTATATTCAATCTCTTTTAGTCTTCCCCGCATTTCGCCGGATACAAGCACACGCACAATATGCTTCGGCAGTTTAATGATCTGTTTGATCGTTCCTACCGTGCCGATCTCGTATACGTCCTCCATCTTAGGATCCTCTGTGTCGATCGATTTTTGTGCAGTCAAGAAAATCTTTTGTTCTTCCGCCATCGCTTCTTGTATCGCAGCAACCGACCGTTCACGGCTTACATCAAAATGAACAACCATTTCAGGCATAATAGTCATCCCACGCAAAGCTACCATCGGCAGGCTTTTTATCGTATTTTCCATGTTGTAACCTCCTGCTGTATCTCATCGCGCAGATCTTTTCCTGCGCTGTCTTATATTTTTCGGACATTTTATCGTATACATAGTAACAATCGCCGGAAGTGACAAAAGGCACGTTCCGGGATTGTAAGCAGTCGCCAAGGTCTCTGGCAAGCCAGGACTTTGGCTCGTCGCTGTTGCAAAAAGCGGGTGTGATGCCCCCCATCACACCCGTTTTACACAGTTCCCTTTTATACAGTTATCGATGTTCTGTATATTTGTTCGCAGCTATGCGCTCTGCGATGTCAAAAAAGATCTTCGCTCTTCTCCGTCTCGAAGATACAGCGGCTCGCCTTTTCCTTCTACCACATCTCTTGTGATCCTGCATTCTTTAATCGTTTCATCAGAAGGAACCTGATACATCGTATCCATCATGATCTTTTCCATGATCGCACGGAGTCCGCGGGCGCCTGTCTTTCTTTTCAGCGTCGTTTCAGCCACTGCGATAAGAGCGTCCCGATCAAATTCCAGTTTTACTCCGTCCAGCTCAAGAAGCTTCTGATACTGTTTTACGATCGCACTCTTCGGCTCTGTCAAAATGCGGATCAACGCATCCTTATCAAGCAGGTCAAGCGTAACCGTCACCGGAAGTCTTCCGATCAGCTCCGGAATCAGTCCGAACTTCACAAGATCCTGCGGAAGCACTTCCTGTAAAAGTACATCCATATCATACTCATGCTTTTCCGCGATTTCTGCATTGAAACCGATCGACTTCCTGTCAAGACGAGTCTCGATAATCTTGTCGATTCCTTCAAATGCGCCTCCGCATATAAAAAGAATATTCGTTGTGTCAATCTGAATCAGCTCCTGATGAGGATGTTTCCTTCCGCCCTGCGGAGGAACTGATGCAACCGTTCCTTCTATGATCTTCAATAAAGCCTGCTGTACACCTTCTCCTGAGACATCTCGGGTGATCGATGGATTTTCTGACTTTCTTGTGATCTTATCAATCTCATCAATATAAATAATGCCGTGCTCTGCTCTCTCAATATCCCCATCTGCCGCCTGAATAATCTTCAAAAGGATATTTTCCACATCTTCGCCCACATATCCTGCCTCTGTAAGCGCCGTCGCATCCGCAATCGCAAAAGGCACGTTCAGCACTTTCGCAAGTGTCTGGGCCAGAAGCGTTTTCCCGCAGCCTGTCGGACCAAGCATTAAAATATTGCTTTTTTGCAGCTCTACCCCGAGATCCTGTTCTGCCATAATTCTTTTGTAATGGTTATAAACTGCCACTGAAAGTACTTTTTTTGCCTCATCCTGTCCGATCACATAATCATCAAGAAAAGCTTTCATCTCTTCCGGTGTCAAAAGATTAATATCATCAAACAATTCTCTTTCGTTATAATCTAATTCCTCTTCTATGATCTCAGAACAGATTCCGATACACTCGTCGCAAATATATGTGCCGTTCGGACCTGCGATCAGCTTTCTTACCTGCGCCTGCGTTTTATTACAAAAGGAACATCTGACGATATCGTCTGTCGGTTTTCCTGCCATATTCTTTCACCTCAAAGCCAAATTAATGTTTTGCGATCACCTCGTCGATCAAACCGTACGCCTTTGCCTCATCGGCAGACATAAAATTGTCACGCTCTGTATCTGCCTTGATCGTCTCAAGTGATTGTCCTGTATTTGCAGCCAATATTTCATTCAATTTCTGTTTCGTACGCAGAATGTGTTCTGCCGCGATCTGGATCTCTGTCGCCTGTCCCTGCGCTCCGCCTGACGGCTGATGGATCATAATCTCCGCATTCGGGAGGGCAAAACGCTTGCCTTTCTTTCCGCCTGCAAGAAGGAACGCTCCCATACTTGCCGCCATTCCGATACATACTGTAGATACGTCACATTTGATATACTGCATTGTATCATAAATTGCCATTCCTGCCGTCACAGACCCTCCCGGGCTGTTGATATAAAGCTGGATGTCTTTGTCCGGATCATCCGCCTCAAGGAATAAAAGCTGCGCCACGATCACACTTGCGGACACATCGTTTACTTCCTCTCCGAGAAAGATGATTCTCTCTTTCAAAAGTCTTGAGTAAATATCATACGAGCGCTCTCCGCGGCTCGTCTGCTCGATGACATAAGGTACTAAACTCATGGTCAATACTCCTTTCAATCTGTCAGCCTTCTTTGGCACTTATAATATTGTTTGTATAAACGCCGTTTTCAACGGCCGTTCTACAGGCCAAACTGCTGCATATACATATTTTTTTGAAAAAGGTGCGCCATACAGCACACCTTTGTATCTTGCTTAACCTTCTACTGCGGCATTTGCGATCAGGGTAACTGCTTCTTGGATCGCAATGTCTTCTTTCATCTGTTTCTTTTCGTTTTCGCCCATGTATTCTTTAAGCTTATCAACTTCCATCTTATAGGAATCCGCCATCTTCTGAAGTTCCTCATCAAGACGCTCCTCGGAAACTTCGATATTCTCCGCTGCAACGATTGCCTCAAGAGTCAGTCTTGTGCGGATACGTTTCTCTGCCTCCGGCTTAAACTCTTCCATCATCTTTTCTTCCGAAAGACCTGTAAACTGGAAGTACTGTTCCATCGTCATACCCTGCTGCATAATGCGGCGAGCGAAATCGTCTACCATCTGTCTTGACTGGAAGCTGATCATAGCTTCCGGAATATCCATCTCTGCATTGGCAACTGCCTGCTCTACAGACTGGTCTTCTCTCTTTTGCTTTCCTTCGTTTTCTTTGCGCTCTTTGATCTTCGCTTTTACTTCTGCCTTATATGCGTCAACAGTCTCGCTCTTCTCAGATACGTCGGATACAAACTCATCATCGAGCTCCGGAAGTTCTTTTGCCTTGATCGAATGCACTGTACATTTGAATACGGCAGCTTTTCCGGCAAGTTCTTTCGCCTGATACTCTTCAGGGAATGTCACATTGATCTCTTTTTCTTCGTCAATGTTTGCTCCGATCAACTGATCTTCAAATCCCGGAATAAACGCTCCGGATCCGATCGTCAACGGATAATCGGAAGCTTTTCCGCCTTCAAAAGCAACTCCGTCGACAAAACCTTCAAAGTCAAGCGTGATCTGATCTTTATCCTGAACCGCTCTGTCAGTTACATCGATCGTTCTTGCATTGCGTTCACGCTCTTTGTCGATCTCCTCATCTACTTCTTTCTGTGTAACTCTTGTAGAAACTTTATCAACTTTCAGACCTTTATATTCACCGAGTTTTACTTCCGGTTTTACAGCCACCTCTGCCGTAAAGATAAATTCTTTACCTTTCTCAAGCTGTGTGATCTCGATCTTCGGCTGTGACACAAGCTCAAGCTCACACTCGTCATATGCTTTCGCATACGCTTCTGAGATCATGCGGTTTGCCGCCTCATCATAGAACACTTCCGGTCCGTACATCTTTTCGATCATCTGACGCGGAACTCTTCCTTTACGGAATCCCGGAAGACTGATCTTGCCGCGCTCTTTCAGATAAGCTGCCTGAAGCGCTTTTTCCACTTCCTCTGCCGGTACTTCGATCGTTAATTTTGCCATATTATGTTCTAATCTTTCTACCTGTAAACTCATTTTTTTCCTCCTTGAATGTGCTGACTTCAAAACTGCCTCTTCGTCATATCGCACTTATAAAAAAATATACACTCGCAGTCATTGTCATAGTATAGCATACACATCCGCATATTTCCAGTATTTTTTCGTCCAAGTTCAGACATACATGAAACACACGGGAAAAATATTTTTGCAGACTGTCTATGCATATACGATAGATTCCGCGATCTCGTTCGCTTTTTCTGTTCCGCAGAGCAGTTCTGTCAATTTCAAAGCAAATGGAATCGCCGCTCCCATCCCTCTTCCTGTCGTAACATGTCCGTCTGTAACCGCCGCCTCGTGCACGACCTGTGCACAGTCAAGTCCTTCTTCAAAAGACGGATATGCACATGCTTTTCTTCCTTTCAAAATACCAAGTTCGCTCAAAATACTCGGAGCTGCGCAAATTGCCGCAAGATACTTTTTCTTCTTATCGAATTCACCGATCAGATTCCGAAGGCCTTCATGCTCTTTCAGATTCAGCGTTCCCGGCATTCCGCCCGGAAATCCTCCGCCTC
>OHQM01000949.1_pt1 | contig 13648 bp, 6 predicted proteins | sample 1577941 | NCBI WGS metagenome assembly OHQM01 (sample SAMEA3879604, study PRJEB24766) | human gut metagenome | biome: human-associated habitat; feature: feces | place: USA | collected 1985/1987
TGGCACTTCGGGCAAAGTGTTTTGCCACGATAGCGTGCCAACATCACACGATATTGTATTTTGTACTGATTTTCCTGCACCATCTTAAAGAAGGCGTTGATACCCTGGAAGTAAGGAGTGCCTTCCCATAGCATCCGGCGTTGTGCGTCCGTCAACTCATAGTAAGGTGTAAAGATGGGGAATCCGGCTCTTTCGGCACCTCGTATCACCATATCTTTCCATTCACCCATCACTTCGCCACGCCAACACACAACAGCGCCGTCGTAAACGGAAAGCGAACGGTTGGGAACCACCAGATGTTCATCAATACCGATTACTTTACCGAAACCTTCGCACTCAGGGCAGGCACCGATGGGGGAGTTGAAGGAAAACATCTGGTCGCTCGGCTCTTCAAAAGCAATACCGTCTGCTTCGAATTTAGTGCTGAAGCGATACAGGCTGGTTGTTCCGTCAGGCTGATAGAACCGGAGCAGACAGGCACCGTCGCCTTCGTACATCGCCGTTTCGGCAGAGTCCGTCAGTCGGCTGACCGCATCTTTTTCTTTGGATGCTACCATACGGTCTATCAATAAGAAAACGGTATCTCCTTTCTTGGGTTCGTATTCATCAATGCGTATCATCTCTCCGTTTACTTCCAGACGATTGAAACCTTGCTTCATATCAATGTCCAGTTGCTGTTTCATGGTACGGTCTTCACGTAGCAATATCGGAGCGAGCACTGTGTATCTTGTCCCTTCCGGATAGCCTAACATACAGTTTACGATATCTTCAATGGAATGTTTTTTTACTTCCTCTCCGCTAATGGGACTGAATGTCCGTCCGATGCGTGCATACAGTAAACGCAGGTATTCGTAAATTTCGGTAGAGGTACCGACGGTAGATCGTGGGTTGCGACTACTCACCTTCTGTTCTATGGCAATAGCTGGCGGAATTCCTTTAATAAAGTCACATTCCGGCTTGCTCATACGTCCCAGGAACTGGCGGGCATAACTGCTCAGGCTTTCTACATAACGACGTTGTCCTTCTGCATATAGCGTGTCGAATGCCAGGGATGATTTACCGGAACCGGATAGTCCGGTGATAACGACAAGTTTGTTTCTGGGTATTTCTACGTCTATATTTTTCAGGTTGTTGACGCGTGCGCCTTTGATGAGTATGGAGTTGTTTTTGGTCATAATCTGAGTCACTAAAGTGAATTTAAGGCACAAAGATAATCACTGCAATTCAAATATGTATAATGATTGGCAGGTTAAGATTTGTTATACTTTTAAATAGTTGCTGACATACAAGCGGGAAAAGCACTATTTTTATGCGCACTTTAAAAACCAATCATCCTTATGCAATACCCTCGGATATGCTTGTGTGCCATTTTGGTATGCTTGTTCTCTTGTGTCGAGACAATTACAGGACAAGAGACTGTTGATCTGAAATCGCTTGCCGACAGTGTACGGAAAGCGAATGGCAAACCGAATTTTCTACCCTTGGGTATGCACTTCCTTGAATTGGCAAAAGAGCGGAAGGATACGGCTAATATCAGTGACGCTTATGCTATTCTTACAAATCATTATTATGAATTAGGAGATACGGACAGTTTGCGCCTGATGACTTATGAATATATGGACTGGGCAGATCGTTGCCACCGTAATACCGATCGCTATCAGGCATGGAGGCAGTACATCCAGCGGATGACTGAAAAGGGGATGCAGGAAGAGGCGATGAAGGAGACGGATTTACTCTGTAAAGATGCTGAGAAACGGAAAGATAAATATGGCATGGCATCCGGTGAAATGTGTATAGGTTATAATCACCGTGTGTTTGGTCAGAATATAAAGCTATGCCTTGAATATTATGACAGTGCACTGAAGCACTTTGAAGAAGGCAAATATTACCGTGATGCTTATGTGGTTTCCCTCAATATCATTCAAACTTATCTGGCACGTCAGGCATATAGTGACGCCGTGCCTTATCTGGATCGGTTGGGACAGTTGGGGAAGACAGTAGAGGGGAAGGATGTTGTAATAGGAGAAGCCCTGTATATGCGCTATTATCAGTTCCGGGTTATTGCTGTTTTGGGGGTAAAAGGAGAGAAAGCGGCAGAACCTTATATTCGTGAAGCAAATGCTTATTATCTTAAAAATAAAGAGTCTATTTCACAGGAGGGCTGGTTCGGCTATAAAATTATGTGCAGTCAGATCTTGGGTAACATAGGCAATGCTGTGGCTTATATGGATTCTCTGATTAATTACCAGCGTTCGATAGGCAATTATTATCCGGGAAACTATCGGCAAAAAGCCATTATGCTGGAACAGATCGGACATTACAAGGAGGCATGTCGTGCTTTTGCAGAGTATTCCCAGTTGAATGATTCTGTGCGTACGGCAGAGATGGATGAACAGCTGAACAAGTATACCGCTCAGTTTGAGGTTGACCGTCTGAAGATGGAAAAGCTGGAACTGAGTGAGAAAATGAGTCGTGAGCGTCTGGCTTTTGTGTTTGGGGCGGGTTGTGTGATATTACTGCTATTGATATTGGTTACTTACCTTTATATTCGTACTCTTTCCATGAACCGGAAACTGGATGTTGCCCGTAAGGAATTGCAAAAGATGGGGCGCATTAAGAGCTCGTTCATCCAGCACGTCACGCATGAGTTGCGTACACCGCTTAATTCTGTAGTAGGTTTTTCTGCATTGCTTGCCGAAGAAGGCTTGGATGTGGAAGATGCCCGTGAGTATTCCGGCCAAGTGGAGAAGAACAGCGCTTATTTGCTGGAGCTGATTGATAATATTATAGATATTGCTGATATGGACTCCCAGACTGCGGATATGCCCAAAGAAGCGGTGGATGTAAATGCCTGCTGTCTTGAATGTATAGATGAGTTGGGCGGGAAGCATAAAGAAGGTGTGGAACTGCAATGGGTTCCCTCTCCGGACGCCCCGGTGATACAGACTGTACGTGCCTGGCTGAAACGTGTGCTTAGCCTTTTGCTGGATAATGCCGGGAAGTTTACCGAGAGAGGTGTGATCCGTCTGCAATGTGAGGAAGATAAGGAGAATAATATCATACGTTTCATAATAGAAGATACTGGTATCGGCATTGAGCCGCAATATCAGGAAACTGTTTTCGAGCGTTTCTTTAAAGTAGATAGCTTTACTCCCGGCACAGGTCTGGGACTTTCCATTGCCCGTCAGGTGATGGATATTGTAGATGGAAAGATTTACCTGGATACTTCGTACAACAGTGGCGTCCGTGTAGTTGTTGAATGGCCAATGAATTGAATAAACCCTAATCAGATTTTATATAGAATGAAAGTAAGAACCCTTTTGTGCGTATGTGCCCTGCTCTTTTCTCTGACAGTGGCAGCGCAATTTCAACCCGAAAGATACCCCAAACGTGAATTTCGTGCAGCCTGGATACAAGCTGTTAACGGACAATTCCGCGGAATTCCCACCGAGAAGTTGAAACAGACCCTGATCAGTCAGTTGAACTCCCTGCAAGAGGCAGGCATTAATGCCATTATCTTTCAGGTACGTCCCGAAGCTGATGCTCTCTATGCTTCGCAACTGGAACCGTGGAGCCGCTTTCTGACCGGTGTACAGGGACAAGCACCCAATCCTTATTGGGATCCCATGGAGTTTATGATTGAAGAGTGCCACAAGCGTGGTATGGAGTTTCATGCCTGGATTAATCCTTATCGTGTGAAGACTTCACTGAAGAATGAATTGGCGCCGGGCCATGTTTATAATATCCATCCCGAATGGTTTGTTACTTACGGTGATCAAGTCTATTTCGACCCTGCATTGCCGGAAAGCCGTCGCCACATCTGTATGGTGATTACGGATATTGTTTCCCGCTACGATGTCGATGCTATTCATATGGATGATTATTTCTACCCCTATCCTAAACAGGGAGTAGACTTCCCGGATGATGCCAGCTTTGCCCGTTATGGCGGTGGATTTTCTAATAAAGCGGATTGGCGTCGCAGCAATGTCAATGTGTTAATAAAGAAAATTCATGAGACAGTGCGTGAATTGAAGCCGTGGGTTAAGTTCGGTGTTTCTCCGTTTGGTATTTACCGTAATCAGAAGAGTGATCCGCTGGGTAGTAAGACCAACGGTTTGCAAAACTATGATGATCTTTATGCCGATGTGCTTCTTTGGGCCCGTGAAGGTTGGATAGACTATAACATTCCGCAGATATACTGGCAGATAGGTCATCCGGTAGCTGACTATGAGACATTGGTGAAGTGGTGGGCAAAGAATACGGAAAATCGTCCTTTGTTCATCGGTCAGTCGGTAATGAATACGGTGCAGAATGCTGATCCGCAGACTCCTTCCATGAACCAGCTTCCTCGTAAGATGGCGTTGCAACGTGCTTATCAGACGATTGGTGGAAGTTGTCAGTGGCCTGCAAGTGCAGTGGTGGAGAATGCTGGAAAGTATCGTGATGCTTTGATGGCTGAATACCACAAATATCCTGCCTTGCCTCCTGTTTTTGATTTCATGGATAATGAAGCGCCGGATAAAGTGCGCAAGATGAAACCGGTGTGGACAGAAGATGGATATATTTTGTTCTGGACAGCGCCGAAGTACAAGGATGAAATGGATCGTGCCGTACAGTATGTGATTTACCGTTTCGATGCTAAAGAGAAAGTGGACATCAGTGATCCTTCTCATATTGTAGCCATCACGCGGGATAACTTCTATAAGTTACCCTATGAAAATGGAAAGACTAAATATCGCTATGTGGTAACAGCACTCGACCGACTGCATAATGAGTCGAAGGTAGTGGCTAAAAAGGTGAAGCTATAAGCTTCACCTTTTTAGTTAATACAATATGAAACCTGCTATTCCGCAGACTATAATCATCACTATCGGATTGACTTTATATTTCCGGGTACTCACAAAAGCCACCAGGAAGATGATGCAACTGACGATAAACGAGTACATGTCTTCTTTAGGTGAATTAAAATTCTCAGTATTCATCAATACTAAGGCTGCCGATGCCAGAAGACCTACCACTGCCGGACGTAATCCGCTGAATACTGCTTCAACAGCCGGGTGTTTCTGGTATTTCAGGAAAAACTTGCTGATAGCCAACATCAGGATGAATGAAGGAAGCACTACTGCAAAGGTAGCGATGACAGAACCCCACACACTTCCGGTAGCCGTGAAGCCTACATACGTTGCCGAATTGATTCCGATAGGTCCGGGAGTCATCTGACTGATAGCTACAATATCTGTAAACTCTTGCGGCGTCAGCCACTCGTAACGTGTGACTACTTCACCTTGTATCATTGAAAGCATGGCATATCCGCCGCCAAAGCCGAAAAGACCTATTTTGAAGAATGTATAGAATAACTGGAGATAAAGCATGGGAGATTTATGATTTATAATTTATAATGTGTAGCTAACTTTCAACATTGGGATGGTGTAACCGTCCGTACAGGTATCCACCTACACCGGCGATGATGATTACCCAGATAGGAGAGAAGTCCAACAACCAGATGATCAGTGCGGATACAATGGGTATCCAGACATTGTAACGGTTGATTTTTGCCGATTTCGCCATACTGAATGTAGGAGCGGCAATCAGTGCGACTACTGCCGGGCGGATGCCCTTGAAAATGCGCTCTACAACTGTATTGTCTTTGAAGTTATGGAAGAATAAAGCAATGGCAAGAATAATGAAGAATGATGGCAATATAGTACCTAAAGTAGTCACCAGGCTACCACGAATTCCCCGTAGTTTATATCCTATGAAAATAGAAATGTTAACCGCAAGAATGCCGGGAGTCGATTGGGAAATGGCAAGTAAGTCTATAAAATCGTCTTTGGCGATCCACTTTCGTTTCTCCACAATTTCTTCCTCTATGAGTGGCACCATGGCATAGCCACCTCCGATAGTGAAAACTCCTATTTTAGAAAAAAGGCCGAATGCCTCTAAATAAATATTCATAGTTTTAATGTTATAATGTGATAATATGGTATAATTCTACCACTTTATTACCCTTCTTCCTCTTCTTCTTTCTGTTTCGCATATTGGCTCGGGCTGACACTGAAATGCTTCTTGAATACTTCGCGGAAGTATTTCGCATCGCTGAAACCAGTCATTTCTGCAACTTCAGTTATGCTGTATTTCTGCTCTTTCAGTAGTTGTGCGGCACGTTTCAGACGTATCAATCGGATATAGTCCGCCGGAGCCTGGTCGGTCAGGGCTTTTATTTTATTGTAGAAGCTGGTACGACTCATATTCAGTAATGAACAGAGCATTTCCACATTGAGTGCGCCGTTATCCATATTTTCTTCCACATGCTTCTTGACGGAAGAAATGAATTTCCAGTCAAGGTCGGTGGAACAATTGGTACAAGTTGTGGCATCTTCATCATCATTCAGTTCCAGATTAGCATATTTATGTCGCAGCAAAGAGCGATTCGTCAGGATGTTGGATATCGTAGCACGGAGAATACCTATATTGAAAGGCTTCACAATATACTCATCGGCTCCGGTCTTCAATCCTTCAATGATGTTACGGTCATTGTTCAGTGCTGTGAGCAAAATGATGGGAATGTGAGAGGTTTCAATATCATTCTTTAAGACATGACACAATTCGTCTCCACGCATTTCCGGCATCATGATATCCGAAATAATCATGTTAGGCATATATTCCTTGACTACTTCGAGTGCTTGTTTGCCATCGCTGCATACTTGTATGTTATAGTCGTCCGACAGTGTATTGCGGAGATATTCCCTCAACTCATCATTATCCTCCACAATCAGGATTTTCGGAAGATCACTGTTTTGCTGTTGTTTCTGTTTAGTTGCATCATAAGCAATGTTTGGTATAACATTCTTAGGCACTCCCGATTCAGCATAAGCAACTTTCTCACTTCCCGGTTTCGGACTGTGAATGGCTTTTCGATAAGGTTTTTCACCTTTTGGGAATGTGACTTTAATACAGGAGCCTTTTCCTTCCGTACTTGTAAAGTTGATTTTGCCTTTATGCAGGTGAACAAGTTTCCATACCAGTAACAGTCCAATACCACTACCCGTTACTTTCGAGTTGATGGCATTACTACCCCGGAAGTGTATTTTAAAGAGCTTTTTCTGTTCAGAGGACGGAATACCGATACCCGTATCCTTTACTTCCACACTCCAATAGTCTTCTGTTTCTGCTGTATAGATATGTACGCTTCCACCTTCCGGTGTATATTTCAAGGCATTGGATATCAGATTTTTCAGAATCGAATCCATCTTATCCTTGTCAAGCCAGGTATTCATGTAGCGGAAATTACTCTCATAAGTCAGGCTGATACGCTTTACGTCGGCATAAGCCCGGAAAGCATTGATCATTTCCTCCATGTAGGTGCTCAACTCATATTCGGATACATATAGGGCACTGGAATAAGTGTCTGCACGTTCGAAGTTAATAAGATTGGTTGTCAGTCGCAACAGGGCATTCACATTTCGTATGGCAGTATTCATATTGCTTCGTCCGCTCGGTGTCAGATTTTCCTTTTCACTGAGTTCTTCCAGTGGCGCTTTGATCAGTGTCAACGGAGTACGAATATCATGCGCTGTATTGATGAAGAAACGTATTTTCTCATCCGAAGCCTTACGCTGTTTGCGCAGGATAATGACACGCAATGTGATAATGGCGATCGCGGCTACCACGGCGGCATAAAGTATTAATGCCCATATACTGAGCCATAAAGGCTGTTCTATCATGATTTCCATGTCACGCTCTTCAAGAACGATTCGCCGGTCTTCACTGGAGATGGCACGTACCCGTAATGTATATTTTCCGGGACTCAGATTTGTGAACCGGATCATGCACTCTTTCTCAGGACGGCTCCATCCGTCATAGAAACCTTCCAGTTTCCAGGAATACAGAACCAATGACGGATAATCGTAGTTGATAGAAGATATCCGTAGAGAGAATATGTTCTGATTGTATTTCAGCTTTAACACTTGAGTTTCATCTATGTCCACTTCCAATGGTGAACCCTCATCGCCGGGGTAAACGGTTTGATAGAATACGCGCAAATCGCTGAATATCATTTTGAACTCATAATTGCGTGGAATCATCATATCTTTGTGGAACTCTATTGCTCCGTCTGTACTTCCAAGGATAAAATTCCCGTTCTTCCTTAGAGTACCTGAGGTTGCATTGAAATGATCGCTTTTCAATCCTTGTTCTTTGGTCCAGTTATGGAAGATTTTCCCCTCCGGGTAATAACTTGTCAGACTATTTTCTGTACTTAGCAGGACACTTTTATTCCCGTCCGGAAGAATGGTATATATGTTGTTGGAAATCAACGGACAGTTATCTTTGTGAAAATGTTCGAATGAGTTTTTCTGATAATTATAAATAAGTAATCCTGAGTTGCTGGTTCCTATATATAGCAAGCTATCTGGTGTCTGATAAAGTGCGTTGATATAGAAAGACTCTATCGGCATCGAGATATTTTGAAACTTACCGGTTTCCTTATTTAGAAGATATAATCCTGTGGCTGTACCTATCCACATGTGTTGATCATCCTTTTCCTTTATATCCGTGATGCCGTTCAGTCCAGGATAAGCTCGTATGTTTTTGCGTGCAAAGTCTATTTGCTTTAAATTATAATAGCCACCGGACCAGATGCTGCCATCAGAAGCTTTCATAATAGAGCGTATGTATTTATCCGGACGGATATCGCAATCCCCAAATGTAGAAGGAGTGAAGAATTCCGCCTTCATCTGCTTTTTGTTGATTTGGTAAATTCCCGAACTGTATCCGCCAGCCCAAATGATGCCGGGTGACACTTCGCATAAAGATATGAAAACATGATTCTTGGTTATATTTTCATTATCGAATACGCTAAGAAATGAGTGCCATTGCTTGGTTTGAGTGGAATATAGACTGATACCGTTGTTGGTAGCAAACCATAAGTCTCCGTCTTGATCTTCAATGATGGAATTCACCTGGTCGTTAACAAGCGATTGTCTGTTACCAATGGAATGTTTGATCCATAGGTAACTGGAGTATTGATTATTGCGTACCGTGATGCCGATAGGATAGTTTGCCATCCAGATGCGATCACCATCCACATAGAAATCATAAATGCTGTTGCCGTTCATGGCATTATAGCTATTATAATCCGCTACAATGTAAGGTTCACATTTATAGGTATCCACATTCATTTTGTATATTCCGGCACCATCTGTAGCTATCAATATTTCTTTGTCATTGAAGGCTTTGATACGTGTAATGCTGACATCCTTCAAACCTACATTCAGTTCGATGGTTTGGTGGATATTCATATCGTATAGATAAATACCTTTTTGGAAAGTTCCGATGAATAGCTTGCGACTGGTTTTGTGGAAATACAATTCATTGACTTGTATTTTCAGGTTGTCGAGCCAATGGCAGGGGGAAAGATTGAGGACATAGTCTTTTAATTCGGCATGATGTATACCGACATCCGTACCGATGAAATAATGTTCGGAATCTATTTGCTCAACAGCTGTGATGCTTTCTCCGATATCGTTTTTTATAACGATGGTTTTCTCTGTATTCGTATCGTAGAGATATAGTGCTTCCTCATTGCAGAGCCACACAATATTGTTGCTGTCAATAAATCCATAGCTTACGGGAGTCGGATTCCCTTTTACTACTTCATCAGGTAGCTTGTATACAAGCTGAAAGCGGTCATGTTTGGCATCATAGCGGAATACTCTTCCTTTCTTACCTATTTCCCAAAGTGTTCCATCCGTGCCAACATAGAGCCAACTCAGATTTAACATAGAATTGACCTCTATTTCACTGTCTATAAGCCGGTATTGCTTGAAATTTTTTCCGTCATAGCGGTCGATGCCATTATGCGTAAGAAACCACATATAACCTTTTGGCCCTTTCTGGATGGCGTATACCCTACGGTTACTTAAGCCATCTTCTACGCCGAGATATTTATAAGTTTGGGCGATGCAGAAGGAGGAAATGTATGTGAGTAAAAAGAAAATGATAAATTTTCTCATAACAGTTACGGTCGTTCGTTATTGGGGGTATTTGTGAAATTAACGCAAAAATATGCATTTTGTTTGATAAAAGCAAAACGAATGTAGAAGAATAGTGTCCGATACCTCGTATTGTTTAGACGAAAACAGGCGCAAGTTGTATATTATAACCTGCGCCTGTGCTTCACTTATAGATTGTAGTCAGAACTACTTAACCTTTTCTTCTACCCATTTACGAGCATTGACGAAGGCTTCCATCCATGGAGTGATCTGGTCGCTGTGCAGGCGGTCGGCAGGATAACAACCGTTCTGCCACGGGAAGATAGAGCGCTCCAGGTGAGGCATGATAGCCAGATGGCGTCCATCGGCACTTGCTATGGCCGCTATGGAGTAGTCGGAGCCGTTCGGATTGGCAGGATACTCGTCATAACTGTATTTGGCTACCACGTTATATTTATCTTCGTCGTAAGGCAAAGAGAATTTTCCTTCTCCGTGAGCTACCCATATACCGAGTTTGCTGCCGCTCAGAGAGCCGAACATTACGCTGCGGTTGGTAGGGATGGTAACTCCCAGGAATCTCGATTCAAATTTATGAGATTCATTATGCAGCATTTTACCGTTTTTCTTATGTTCGGGATTTATGAGGTTCAATTCCATCATCAACTGGCAACCATTACAAACACCCAGTGAAAGCGTATCTTCGCGTGCATAATACTTGTCTAGTGCTTCTTTAGCTTTCGGATTGAAGAGGAAAGCTCCTGCCCAACCTTTGGCAGAACCCAGTACGTCTGAGTTGGAGAAACCACCACAATAAACAATCAGGTTCACGTCTTCCAGTGTCTCACGTCCGCTGATGAGGTCGGTCATGGTGACGTCTTTCACATCAAAGCCGGCCAGGTACAGGGAATAAGCCATTTCGCGTTCACCGTTCGTTCCTTTTTCGCGGATGATTGCTGCGCGGATGCCTGTCGGTGTACGGCGGTTCGGGTCGATGCCATATTGAGAGAATTTACCTTTGAAGCCGGGCATGAAAGCGAATTCCAGTGGCTGCATCTTGTAGTTCTCGAAACGTTTCTTGGCGCAACCGTTCATAGATTGCTTGCGGTCGAGCAGGTAAGAAGTAGAATACCAAACATCACGCATATAGTCGATACCGAACTGATAAGTAGCGTCATCTTTAGATACGAGGATGTGGCGTTCATCGGTCGGCTTACCAATCTTCACAAAACCTACTCCGGCATCTTCCAATATTTGTTTTACTTCTTCCTTATGCTTGTCGCTTACCTGGATAACAATACCCGGGTTCTCGGCAAACAGGAGTTTCACGAGGTCGTGTTCCTTCATCTTGTCGAGATTGATTTCCATACCACCTTCTACATTGGCGAAGCACATTTCGAGTAAGGTAGTAATCAGACCACCGGCAGAAATATCGTGTCCGGCAAGAATCAATCCTTTGTTCACCAGTTCCTGAACGGCAAGGAAAGCATCGCGGAAATATTCGGCATCTTGTACAGTGGGTACTTCGTCGCCAATCTTGCCCAATGATTGCGCAAAGGCCGAACCACCCAGCTTCAGTGTATCAAAACTGAAGTCAATATGATAAATCGTTGTCTTTTCGCTGTTGACAAGTACGGGAGAAACCACTTTCTTCACATCAGAAACTTCACCGCCTGCGGAAACGATGACGGTTCCCGGAGAGATTACTTTGCTACCGTCGGGATACTTCTGAGTCATGGACAGAGAGTCTTTTCCGGTAGGCACATTGATTTGCAGTGCACAGCAGAAGTCGCTCAATGCTTTTACGGCGGTGTAGAGACGTGCATCTTCACCTTCCTGTGAGCGGCAAGGCCACATCCAGTTGGCGGAGAGTGAAATACTGTCCATTCCTTCAGCCATCGGAGCCCATACCAGGTTGGTCAGTGCTTCGCTGACAGAAAGTACTGAACCGGCAGCCGGATCTGCCAATGCAGCTTGCGGAGCATGTCCCAGTGAAGTTGCGATACCTTTTTCACCACGATAGTCGAGAGCAACCACGCCACAGTCACTCAGCGGTAATTGCAATTCACCCTGGCATTGTTGGCGGGCAATTTTGCCGGTTACCGAGCGGTCCACCTTATTGGTAAGCCAATCCTTATTGCCTACCGCCTCTAGCGATAGTACATTGTAGAGGTTTTCCACAAAGCGGTCGGCCGAAAGCTCCTCCTCCCGTTTTATCTCCATTTCCCACTGCTCTTCCAAAGACATTTTCAGAGATTTCCTCAAATGCTCAAGGGAACCTAAAACCTCCTCAATCTCCTTTATATCTGAATGCTCTCTCTCAAAATCCAGATTATTATTTCCAATTTTTTCTGTTGCCTGATTTAACACAAGAAGACGGCGCTTCAGTCTTTTTGAAAAAATCCGGGAAGAAGCGATCACCTGGATCAAAAACAGGACAGGAAAAATAAGAAGCAGTATATTTTCCAGCCCGATTCTGTTTAAAACAGGGTGATTTCCGGCAAAATACACCTTCAGTGCATATTTTACAATGCAGACCTCCCCGTTATTTCTCTCAATAAAAAAGAAGTATTTCCCATCTGAAGAAAATTTCGTGTCCGTCTCAAAATTCTCCCAGCTCTTCTCTCTTATTTCTTCCGGAAAATTCCCGTACATCCATGTCCCATCTGCTTCATACACTCCGTAAGTACAGTGAGACGGAATCATTTCTTTTGAAATATGCGATATTTCCGCAAGCTTCCCTCTGTCTTTTTGAAGCGCCACTTCCGCATAATTGGCAGGAAGAATCAGCCCGGAAACGCCGGAAAGGGCTGCCAGTAAAACCATCAGTCCCACAATCAAAACCGTATTTACACAAATCTGCACCGTGTATTTTAAAAAGAACTGATAAAGACTTTGTTTCTTTACTCCCATCTGTATCCAATCCCCCACTTTGTCTCAATCACAAGAAGACCTTGTTTCTGAAATTTCGCCCTGATATTTTTGATATGTTCTGTAATTGCGGAAAGGTCGCTCTCTCCGTCAAATCCGAATACATGCTCGTAAATCCTCTCTTTGGAAAAGACCTGCCCCTTATTCATGGCAAGATACTCGCAGATGGCATACTCGCTCTTTGTAAGGGGGATTTCCTCTCCCTTATAAAAGATTTTTCTGGAACGGAGCTCAAGCTGGATTTCTCCCACAAAAACCGCGTTTTTCTTCTTCCTGTTTTCCCGTCTTAAATGAGCTGCCACTCTTGCGCGAAGTTCCCCGATTCCAAATGGCTTTGTGATATAATCATCCGCCCCCATATCCAATCCCATCACCTTGTCGGACACGTCGTCCTTGGCCGTGAGCATGATGACGGGGGTCTTATCGCTCTCGCGGATCTTTTTCAGCACGGACCAGCCGTCCATGATCGGCAGCATGATGTCCAGCAGCACCAGGTCCGGATGGAAGGAGCGGAACAGCTCCACGCCCTTTCCGCCGTCCCCGGCTACCGCCGTGTCAAATCCTTCTTTCTCCAGATATAGGTGGAGCAGTTCGGCAATGTTGGTTTCGTCTTCCACGATGAGGACCTTTTTAGCCATAGCGCACCGTCCTTTTTTGTTGCGGTCTACTGGTTTGGATACGACAAACGCACAGCGGTCCGTGCGCATCGTTCATGCCCGCCGGCCGGC
>OHQM01000950.1_pt1 | contig 13642 bp, 13 predicted proteins | sample 1577941 | NCBI WGS metagenome assembly OHQM01 (sample SAMEA3879604, study PRJEB24766) | human gut metagenome | biome: human-associated habitat; feature: feces | place: USA | collected 1985/1987
CACATTTAGTACGCCCTATAAAAGCAGAAAACCCTGATAATCAGGTGATTATCAGGGTTTATTCGTACCCAGAGCCGGGATCGAACCGGCATGGAAGTGAATCCACTGGTGTTTGAGACCAGCGCGTCTACCAATTCCGCCATCTGGGCATTTGCTTTTTTGCTAATGCGTTGCAAAGGTACGCATATTTTTTATTTCTGCAAGCGTTCAGCAATTTTTTTTCAAATTATCTATAGCTTTCGGGGAATAATATAAGATAGGAGAATAAATACCGGATTATTTCGTTAACTTTGTAAGAGTATAATTAAAAAACAACCTGTGTATCATGAAAGATAATTATTGCGTTATCATGGGTGGAGGGATTGGCAGTCGCTTCTGGCCTTTTAGCAGAGAAAGTTATCCAAAACAATTCTTAGATTTTTTCGGGACCGGACGTTCCCTGTTGCAAATGACTTTCGATCGTTTTTCCAAAATCATCCCGGTAGAAAATATTTTTATCGTTACTAACGAAGCTTACGCCGACTTGATTAAAGAACAGTTGCCCGAATTGAAAGAAGACCAGATCCTGCTGGAACCGGCACGTAGAAATACAGCTCCTTGTATTGCTTACGCTGCTTACCATATAAGAGCATGTAATCCGAATGCCAATATTGTTGTTGCTCCTTCCGATCATCTGATCCTGAAAGAAGATATATTTCTGAAAGACGTTCAGAAAGGATTGGATTTTGTAAAGAACAATAATGCATTGGTTACGTTGGGTATCAAACCGAGCCGTCCTGAAACAGGTTATGGTTATATCCAGAGCAGCGATTCCATGCTGGGAGAATTTACCAAGGTGAAGACTTTTACGGAGAAACCGAATCTGGAACTGGCAAAAGTCTTTTATGAAAGCGGTGAGTTTTTCTGGAATTCAGGTCTGTTTGTATGGAACGTAAATACAATTCTGGAAGCTTTTGCCAAATATCTTCCGGATATTGCCGTCCGGTTTGACCTGGGTAAGGATAAGTTCAATACGGAAAACGAACGTGAGTTTATACATGAGAACTTCCCTTATTGCCTGAAGATTTCCATCGACTACGGTATTATGGAGAAGGCGGATAATGTGTATATGTTATGCACTGATTTCGGTTGGGCAGACTTGGGTACTTGGGGGTCCTTGTTTGATTTGGCTCCGAAAGATGAAAATAATAATGCTGTATTGAAGAATAGTAATGCATTGCTTTATGAAAGTTCAGGAAATGTAATTGCCGTAGGTAATTCAAAAAGACTGGCTGTGATTCAGGGTGTTGAAGATTGCATCGTGGCTGAATCGGGAAATGTATTGCTTATCTGCAAAAAAGATGACGAACAGCGTATTAAGCAGTTTGTGGCAGATGCACAGATAAAATACGGGAAAGAATTTAATTAAACCATTTCTTTCCCAGATAATGCACGGGATACCAGGCGGCCATGAATCCAATGGCCGCTACCGTAATAAATGCAATCAGGGCATCAGTGAACATCACCCGCACCGGATATGCGTCGATAATAAAAGCACCTGCTGTTTGTCCCAATTTAATCAATCCGAATTGTCGCTGTAAAAAGCACAATGCCAGACCGATCACAATCCCTATCAGAGCTCCGAATCCGGAGATCATCCAGCCTTCAAATAGAAAGATACGACGGATAAGTTTATTGTCAGCCCCCATATTCCGAAGGGTATGTACGTCATCTTTCTTTTCTATCATCAGCATAGACAGCGAACCGACTACGTTGAACAAGGCGATTGCCAGGATAAATGAAAGTATCAGGTAAGTGATCCATTTTTCTACCTGCATCATTTTGAAGGATGCTTCCTGTTGTTCGTAACGGTCTTGTATGATAAACCGGTCACCCAGGATGGATTTGAGCTGCTTTTTGACTGAAGATATGTTGGCTCCGTCAGCAATTTTCAGTTCGATGGAGGTGACTTCCTTGTCGTATTTATATAACTCACGTACCAGTGAAAGGGGGAGTATCATGTATCCTTCGTCGTATACCTGCTGGTTAATCATAAAGACTCCGCCTATATAGGCATATTCCTGACTGAATGAAGAAGCCGGGTTGGATAAATTGACTTTTTCATTCCGTTTGGGAACATAAATCTCCAGCGGAGAAGCGAATCTTGGTTTGGCTCCCAGTTTGGATGACAGTCCGACTCCGAGAATGGCATAATCGGTTACTTCGTCTTTCAGGATGAAGCTGCCGTCTATCAGTACGCTGTCTATTTGGGTCAGATGGCTGAAGTTGTCGTCCACCCCTTTGATTATTGCCACATCCTGACGGTCGTGATAGCGTATTAATGCATTATCCTGAAGAACTTCTCCGAAATAGGCAATATCGGGTAATTGTTTTACCTGTTGGAATTCGGCAGTTGTCGGGTCGAACACTTTCCCGGTGCGGGGAGTGATCTTCAACTCCGGATCGAAACTGCTGAACATGTCTGCTACCAAGTCATTGAACCCGTTATAGACCGACAGTGCACAAACAACTGCGGTGGTAGCAATGACTACACCGCAGACACATACCATCGAAATAATATTGATGGCATTGTGGGATTTCTTCGAAAAGAGGTACCGTCGGGCTATATAAAACGAAAGGTTCAACGCTTGATTCTCTTATTTCTGTAACAGTTTGTCAATGTTTTCAATATAATCCAGCGAATCGTCAATGAAGAAACTCAGTTCCGGGATAATGCGGACCTGTTTTCCTATACGTTTACCCAAATCGAAACGGATCGCTTTGGTATTTGCACGGATCGATTCCAGTAACTCTTTCCCTTTTTCGGAAGGGAAGATACTCAGGTATGCTTTGGCAACGCCCAGGTCGGGGCTGACGCGTACCGCACTTACAGAAATCAATATACCCGGCATTCCCTGGGTCTGTTTCTGGAAAATATCGCCCAATTCTTTCTGGATCAGACGACCTATCTTGTTCAGTCTTGTACTTTCCATATCGTTCTCAATTTATTTTTTCCATATCATTGTCAGACCGTCGCGAAGCGGAAGGATCACTTTCTCCACCCGGGGGTCTTCTTTTATTTTATCATTAAAACTAAGTATCCCGATGGTTTGTTTATCTGACGGGTGAGGTTTTTCCAAAACTTTACCATCCCACAGGGTGTTATCGGCCAGAATCAGGCCTCCCGGACGCACTTTGGGAAATACCAGATCGTAATAGTCGGAATACAAGCGTTTGTCGGCATCGATAAATACCAGGTCGAATGTTTCGTCCAGTTCCGGTATGATTTTCATCGCATCGCCTATATGCAGCTTTATTTTATCTTTCAGGGGAGAGCGTGAGAGATATTTCATGATGAAATCTTCCATTTCATCATTGATCTCGAGTGTATGGATCAGGGCGTCGTCTTCGGTTCCTTCGGCCAGGCAGAGCGTGGCGTAACCGGTGTAGGTCCCTATTTCCAATACACGGCGGGGACGAAGCATGCGACAAAACATTTTCAGTATCCGTCCTTGCAGATGGCCGGACAGCATACGGGGACGCAAGAGATTGACATTGGCATCGCGGTTTAACGCGGATAACAATGCGCCTTCTTCGTCGCTGTGATTGAGAATGTATTCGTCTAATGTCATTTAAATAAAGAATGTTTATGCTTCAAATATACGAAAAAAGATGTAGCAAAAGCGTTTTACCGACTTTTGCGACACCTTTTCCTGTTTTATTTTATTTATTCCTTAAAGGTCGGGAGTGAATATTTACTTCCGGCATCCAACACTTTTCCGACGTTGTTGATTTCGAGGAATGTCGTGCCGCCACCTTCACCGAAGCTACCGCTCAGGTAAGCAACCATGTCGTTACGGGTGATACGTCCGCTCTTAATCAATTCGTTCAGTGCGCTGTAGAAATAACCGCGACGGCTGTCATCCCACGGCTGATATACGGCCCATACGCCATATGACAGAGAAAGCATGCGGGTTACACGCGGGTTATAGCAGATGGCAAATACCGTTGAGGTACCACGGAAAGCGGCCAGGTAACGGGCTGTGCGTCCGGAGTGGCTGTCGGTGATGATTGCCTTTACATGTAGCTTGTTGGAAGATTTTACCGCTTGTTTTGCCAGGAATGAAGTGACGTCCAGGTCGTTACCTTCGATAGGTACACGGATGTCGTTGGCGGCTAGCTTGGTCTTTTCAGCTTCGCGGGCAACCTTAGTCATTGTCTGGACTGCTTCCAGCGGATATTTACCGTAAGCTGTTTCACCGCTAAGCATCAATGCGTCTGTGCGGTAATAGATTGCGTTGGCAATATCGGTTACTTCCGCACGGGTAGGACGCGGATTCTTGATCATGGAGTGAAGCATCTGGGTCGCAACGATCACCGGCTTTTTCACTTCCACGCATTTGCGGATCAACACACGTTGGATTCCCGGAATCTTTTCGGCCGGAACTTCGATACCCAGGTCACCGCGGGCGATCATGATACCGTAAGCTACTTCCAGGATTTCATCGATATTGTCGACACCTTCCTGGTTTTCGATCTTGGCAATGATCTTGATCGGACTTTTATGTTCGTCCAGGATATGTTGTATATCCAATACATCCTGTTTGTTTCTTACGAAAGAGTGAGCAATGAAATCCAGTTCGTTTTCAATCGCCCAAAGAATATTTTTACGGTCTTTCTCTGTCAGTGAAGGGAGGTTGATGCGTACACCGGGGACGTTCACGCTTTTGCGGCTTCCTAATGTAGCGTCGTTCTGCACTTCACAGAGCAGATAATCATCCTGTTTCTCGATGACTTTCAGTTCCAGGTCGCCGTCGTCGATCAGGACGTCGCTGCCGATGGTCAGGTCGCCGACAAAGTTTTTGTATGAAACATAAATGCAATCACGGGTTGTCTCTTTTTCCGGATCACCGATTATCTTAACGGTGTCGCCGGTTGTAAAAGGTATTGGCTCTTTTGCCGTAGTGGTACGTACTTCCGGGCCTTTGGTATCCATCAATATACCGATGCGGTCGGATACTTCGCGTACATTTGTAACAACACGGTTTAAACCTTCTTCCATCATGTGGGCCGTATTCAGGCGCACAACATTCATTCCTGCATTGTACAGTGAGCGGACAAATTCCACATCACAACGTTGATCAGAAATTGTAGCAACAATCTTCGTATGCTTTAACATATACCTTAAATATTATAACCTATTATTTACTTTTTAGTCGTTGGCAGTTGGCTGCTGCATAAGCGCTTCGAGCGCCAGCCGGTATGAATCCAGACCGAATCCCAGTATAACCCCTTTGCAGGCAGCAGAGATCATCGATACATGACGGAATGATTCGCGTGCATGTACATTTGAAATATGTACTTCTATAACCGGGGTAGTCACTGCTTTTATGGCGTCGTGCAATGCGATGGATGTATGTGTATATGCTCCCGCATTCATTATAATCCCATCGTATTCAAAACCCGTTTCATGGATTTTGTCAATCATTTCGCCTTCTATATTACTCTGAAAGTAAGCAATTTCGCATTGGGGATACCGGGCGCGTAATTCGTCCAGATAACCTTCGAAAGAAGCATTACCATATACTGTTGGCTCGCGTTTGCCCAACAGGTTAAGATTAGGACCGTTAATAATCTGAATCTTCTTCATTTGCTGTAACTTTATTACCTTTGCACCACCTGGTACGGGCTGAAAATATCCGGCAAAGGTAATGATTTTATTTGATACATACATAATTGCCTGTGTACAATGCAACAAGGAAATAATATAATCGACAAATATAAGACCTGGCTCCGGCTGGAAAAGTCTCTATCTGCCAATTCGATAGAAGCTTACCTGACTGACCTGGACAAACTCATTCGCTTCGTGGAAAGTGAAGGGAAAGACTTTGCTACGATCTCTTATCAGGATTTACAGCAGTTCGTAGCCCAGTTGCGTGATATAGGAATCCATCCGCGTTCGCAGGCCCGCATCATATCCGGTATAAAATCGTTCTACCGCTTTCTTTTACTCGACGAGTATATAACAGCCGACCCGACAGAATTGTTGGAATCGCCCAAGATCGGATTGAAGCTGCCCGAAGTATTGACGGTCAATGAGATAAATGATATCTTGGATACGATAGACCTTTCTTTGCCGGAAGGGCAGCGCAATCGGGCTATGCTGGAGGTGTTGTATAGCTGCGGCCTGCGTGTTTCCGAGTTGATCTCTTTGCGTTATTCGGATGTTTATTTTGATGAAGGTTTTATCAGGGTGGAAGGTAAAGGAAGCAAACAACGCCTGGTTCCGATTTCTGAGACGGCTATCCGGGAGATAAAGAATTATCTGCTGGATCGTAATCTGATGGTGGTGAAAAAAGGATTCGAAGATATCTTATTTCTGAGTCGCCGGGGCACGGCTCTTTCCCGTATCATGGTTTTTCATATTATCAAGCAGCAGACGGAGATGGCAGGCGTTCATAAAAATGTCAGTCCGCATACGTTCCGGCATTCTTTTGCGACCCATTTGCTGGAAGGCGGTGCCAACCTGCGGGCTATCCAGGAGATGCTGGGGCATGAGAAGATAACGACTACCGAGATTTATACACATATCGACCGGCAGTTTCTCCGGAAGGAAATACTGGAACACCATCCCCGGAGCCGTCGGCGGGAATGAGATGTATCATATATTATGAGAATGGATTCGTATAATATATGATATTTGATTCGCATAATATGTGAGATTATATTCTCATAATATATGATACGAATCTTTTGCTACTATTGTATTAGCTTTTCTATCCTTCCGATCAGTTCATCTCCCAGTGTCCGTTTGGTGCTGATATGTTCTTTTACGGCTGTGACGAACGGGTTTTGTTCGAAAGCACCGCGTACGACTTCGAAGTCCTCTTCTTTTTCTTTGCGTGTCCCGTCTACGCCGAAGCCGGTCATTGAAGTAAGGGAGAACTCCTTGCGGGCATCTTTGTAAAGCATCTCGTCCAGACCGATGACGGATGATTTCCAGAGTTCAACCAGTTCGATGATCTTTCCGGGGGTGATCTCACCTAGCTTGATTCCGTAGTATTCTTCTATTTTCTGATAGGCCCATGTCCATTCTATTTCATAATATGAATTATGTTGGTACTGGAAGAAGGCATTAATCTTTTCCAAAGAATTTATCCGGTGGCTCTCGATATCTTCTATCAAACCATTTAATTGATCTTTCGGAAGGATCAGTCCGGACAGGTCAACCCATTCGCCGGTTCCTTCTTTGGCGGTTGGGGTCAGTTGTTTGCGGACTTCTTCTATGTTCTGGAACTGTGTGCCTTCCAGTCTTTTTATCAGAGAATTACCGAGAAATTTATTAATTGCCATTCCGTATAGTTTCAGTGCATTTTGTAAAGAAGAGCCTTTAATACGGGCATTCTGATAGTAATATATTTCGGAAGTTTCTCCGACAAGGCTTTGTAGATTCTTTAAGATACCGACTGCTTTTATCATTTTCTGGATGGTGTAGGGACTCAACAGGTTGTAGTTGATCATATCCAGTTTGTTCGTGTCGGTCCGTTTATCACGTCTCGGCCATTTCTGAGCGTCACGGATGGTACCGACACTTCGCAGATTGATGCCCGGCACCAGATAAGTCTCGTCGTCTTTTTCAATCAGATAGGAGAAAGGCATATCGGACGTGTCACTGTGATGGTGATGTCGGCCCATGATTAATGAAAAAGCACCGATACGTGCCGGCCAAAGTATATAAGAGTCGCTGGTCGTCTTGGAACCTCTTTCGACAATGCCTTGGTGAATCGGGCCTAACTTATACATATGATTGCTTTGGTTCGAACCACTTCCGGCGTTCAGGAACGAATACATGCCGGCAATCAGGAGGCTACTCTTGTGCATGGATACCGTGAACGGTCCGGCGAAGATGGCACAGGCCTCTCCGTTTTCAAAAGAACAGTTGCTGAATAGCAGGGAGTCGTGTGCCGAAAAATTATGTGTCACATGGCAGGCTTGTCCGATGAAGCAACGGATGATCTTTGCCGCATCGGCAATGACTGCCCCTGATGAGATGATAAAATCCTGGGCGATCACGCTGTCACCGATATATACAGGGGCTTCTTTATTACTGTTCACTGTCCCGTTTTCCAAGCGTGTACAGTTCTCGATGGTAGCGTGTTGGCCTATGTTTACATTACGGATTGTCCCGGCATTGATTATCTTTACGTTCTCTCCAATCGTCCCGTAGTCGGAGGTGATGCTTTTGGTATAATCTGCAATCATTTCCTGTAGCCGTTCGATCAGTATCGGACGGTGGCGGTAAAGTGCGATTACATAAGCCAATGGGGCGGAAAGCTGATTGTAGATGGGGACTTCGCGGCCTCCGGTTTCGTTCAGCACTGAAACCTGTACGTTGTTGCCGAACGTACTTTCTCCTTCCACGACCATCACGTTGACATTTTCTATATAACAATTGTCTTTGATACGGTAGTTGGCAATGTAATTGTGGGTGTTCTCGATCAGGATATTATCGCCCAGCATGCAATTATGCAGTGTTGTATTTCTGAGTCCGCTATGTTTTCTTATTCCACCGGGGAGGGTGAACTCTTTCTCGAAATGTCCTAAAATAACTGTGCCTGAGAAATGTACATGATGGATATATCTGGTCTCGAAGGATAAGGGGACTAGCACCTGTCCCCAGTTTTCGGCATAACAACCCTGAGATTGCAATACCGCAATCTCTTCGGGTTGTAGGTTTCTGATTTTTTCCATTGGTCAACTTGTTTGTATTTCTATTGCTTTATTCTTCGTCGTATTGCTGGAAGAGAAAGTCATTGTATGGGAAACGGGTGATATGTATCTGTTTTACCCGTTCATATAACAATGCTTTCAACGCATCTATGTTGGTACGTTCCTTGGCGGAGATAAAGATGCAGTTATCCTGCAACTTATTCATCCAGGTGCGTTTCAGCTCGTCCAGGTCGATATTTTCCCGTTTCCGCGGAGTCAGGTCGTCTTCGTCTTTCGGGACGAAGGTGAATGCGTCGATTTTGTTGAAGACCATGATCATCGGCTTTTCGGTCTTGTCGATTTCAGCCAGGGTCTTGTTCACCACTTCGATCTGTTCCTCAAAAGTCGGGTGGGAGATATCTACCACATGAACCAGCAGGTCGGCTTCGCGCACTTCGTCGAGGGTCGATTTGAACGATTCGACCAGTTCGGTGGGCAATTTGCGGATAAAACCAACAGTGTCTGACAACAGGAACGGCAGGTTTTCAACGATTACCTTTCTTACTGTCGTGTCGAGTGTGGCGAACAGCTTGTTTTCGGCAAACACATCGCTTTTGCTCAGTTGGTTCATCAATGTTGATTTACCGACATTGGTGTATCCGACCAGGGCGACGCGGACCATCTTGCCACGGTTTTTCCGTTGCACGCTCTTTTGCTTGTCGATATCCACCAGGTCACGTTTCAGCTTGGCTATTTTATCCAGGATGATACGCTTATCGGTTTCCAGCTGGGTTTCACCCGGGCCACGCATGCCGACACCACCACGCTGACGTTCCAGGTGAGTCCACAGACGGGTCAGGCGAGGCAACATATATTTGTATTGTGCCAGTTCGACCTGTGTTTTTGCGTTGGCAGTCTGGGCGCGGCTGGCAAATATATCGAGGATCAGGCTGGTACGGTCGAGTATCTTCACCTGAAGTTCTTTTTCGATATTGCGAAGCTGTTTAGGCGAGAGTTCGTCGTCGAAAATAACCAGTCCGATTTCATTTTCGATCACGTACTCTTTTATCTCCTGTAATTTACCGGTACCGACGAATGTGACGGGATTCGGGTAGTCCAGTTTCTGATAAAACTTTTTGACGGCTTCGGCTCCGGCCGTATCGGCAAGAAATGCCAGTTCGTCCAGATATTCTTTAACTTTCTGTTCGTTTTGCTCGGGGGTAATCAAACCAACGAGCACCGCTTTTTCTGTCAGTGCTTCTGATATAATAAATTCTTTCATGCGGCAAAGATAATCATTTCAATTATTTCTTTATATTTGCAAACACAATAACGACTAAAATAGTTTAGCTATGAAAAAGAAACATTTACGTATGTTTCGGCATATTCTTGCCGGAACTATGGTTCTAACAAGCATGGTGTCTGTTCAGGCACAGGTAACAAATCCCGAAACATGGAGCAGTTTTGTAGAAAGTGATGCCAATCCGTCCGTGGTGGATACGTTTCGCTGGCAGTTGTTCACGGCATCGGAACGTAATAACTGGGGATATCGATTGGATGGTGGTGCGGCTGTTTCCGGGGATCAGAAGTGGTTAAAAGTCCCATTAGCCGGCTCTGTTGAGTTTGAAAAATATTCGCTGTCCTGTTATGATGATGTACATATGGTTGTCGGATTTACTATTCATTCGTTAGTCGCTGATGAAGCATTGTTTGCTATATTCAGTAATAAAAATGGAGAGAATCGTAAGTTGGCTATGCATACGGCATCCAAAAATGAAGATTTAGTTCATGATTCCTGGGGTGTAAAAGGAAACCCATATTATTTGAAGTTATCAGTGTCCGAGCCTGCTAACAATTCTAAAAACGGGTATTTTCAAATTGATAGTGTGTATAGCTACGGCTCAATCCGCCAATATTCCCTTTTCTCCGGAAATGGCAACTGGAATGATTCCATTCGCTGGTCCCACCTTCCTCCCTTGCGTCATCGAAGTGCCCTGATCAATGGTGAGGCAGAAATTAATTCTACTGTGCAATGTGAGCAGGCTTTGTTGGGTAACGGCAGTCTGCATATTACAGAAAAAGGCCATTTCATCGTGGATAGGCTTGTTCTCTATAGCACTGACAATCCACTGACAAACACTGACAGAGCGCTGACAGCTACTGACAATTCACTGACAGTGGCTGGTAAACTGACGGTTAACAAGCAATTGGAAGTCCGTTATACATTCCCGGAAAAAGGTAAATGGTATTTCCTCTCTTTCCCCTTTGATGTCTATCTGAATGATATAGATAAACGTTTTCAGTTGAAAGATAAAACCTTTTCCGGTAAAGGTGATTTTCTGTACGTGCAAGTTTATGACGGGGAGAAGCGTGCCCAAAGCAATGACGCGACAGGTAACTGGACGGTACTTTCCCTGGAGGGATTATCCGATGGTCTTGTCTTTGAAAAAGGAAAAGGTTATCTGGTCGCTTTGGATGCAGCTGCATCCAATAATACGTTGACCTTTTCAACCGCAGGGAACGATATTCCTGAAAGTTTTGGTAAAACGGCATCTGTTCCGGTCTATGTGACATCTGCCGGAAATACGGACAAAGCGCATGAGGGTTGGTATCTTTGTGGAAATCCATTGCCTTCTCCTATCTCATTGTCGCAGATATCAGCAAATCCGGCGCTGGATGGAAATATTTATATATATGATGGAAATGCCTACGAGTCCTATCCGATAGGCAGCGAGTATGTACTTCCTCCTTTCTCGGCTTTCTTTGTCAAAGCATCGGCAGATACGGATATTAAATTGACGGCTGCTGCATTGTCAACAAATGCAGTTCGTCTGAAAACAGGTTATCCTTTTTCTGTAGCGGCTACAGAGCCGGAAGAAGTGGCTGTTCATAATTCTGCATTTTCAGGAACAGAGAAGAAATGCTATTTGAAAGGAAAGATACTTTATCTGTCAGATTTGCCGTCGACTGGAACTGTGCGGGTATCTGATTTTACCGGGCGTGTGGTGTCTGTCCATTCGGTATTACCGGGTTCTTCAACCCTTCCGCTTTCTTTACCGGCAGGATTCTATATAATAAATGTGGAGGCAGGTCATTATCATGCCCAACACAAATGCGTTCTGACCCAATGAAAGAATAAACTATCTTGTATCTTTGTCTGTTCAAAACAATAAAAAAGCCGTATGAAGAAGATTAATATTACAACTGGCGTTCTGGTGATCTATCTGATTGTGATGAGTGTATGGGGATGGCCCGGAAAACAGTCCGATCCGGACTGGATACAGTATTTCTCGGTAATGGGAGTGTCCCTCTTCGTCATTCTCCTGCTGCGCTATCTGCAAGTTAAGCGGATGAAGATGCGGGATAAATGGAAAGAAGAGAATCGGCATTCAACAGAAAAATAGGATATATTTCGTTTAAAACGGGCGAAATCTTGTTTAAAACGGGGGTAGGATTCGTTTTAAACGAGATTTACCGGATACATTGATTGGAACCGAAAGGAAATCGTTTGTATTAATCTTTAATACTTCTTAACTTGTTTCTATTTGCAGGTATACGATAATTTCGTAGATTTGCGATATAATCGTAAATAAATAGGGATCATGGAAAAATTAACAATGCAGGAAGAAGAAGTAATGCGCTTGATTTGGCAGATTGGGCCTTGTTTCGTTAAAGATATACTGGCTAAGTATGACGATCCGAGGCCGCCTTATACAACACTTGCTTCTATTGTAAAAAATCTGGAACGTAAGAAGTACGTGAAGAACAAACGCTATGGAAATACGTATGAATACACTCCGCTGATCCCGGAGAGTGAATATAAACGTACCTTTATGAGCGGTGTTGTTCGTAACTACTTTGAAGATTCATACAAAGAAATGGTTTCTTTCTTTGCTAAAGATCAGAAGATTTCGGCAGAAGATTTGAAAGACATCATCGATTTGATAGAAAAAGGAAAAGAATAAACCTTTTAACACCTTATTACCATGACACCGGAATTTGCCTACTTTCTGAAGGTGAATGTAGCCTTTGTACTCTTTTACGCCCTGCACCTGTTTTCCCACAGTCATAAGCGGGTCGAGATAAGTGGTGCTCTGCGGAACAAAAGCGATTTTATTTCCCCGGAGAGCGCAGATACGCTCCTCTGTTAAAAGCTCTCCATCGTAATACATATTTCCCGTCACTTTTGCATTGTAGGGAAGAAGCCCTAAAATGGCGTGTGCCAGAAGGCTTTTTCCGGAACCGCTGGAGCCTACCACTGCCACAATTTCCCCTTCATGGACGGAGACGGACAGCTTTGAAATCACGGGAAGCTCTATTTTTCTGCTGCTTCTTTCGTTTTCATACTGGGAAAAAGAAAGAGACAGCTCTTCAATTTCCAATATATGTCGTCTGTTTGTACAACTCATAATTTCTCCTTATTCGTGGGCGCTGCCCGGGTCTAAAATCCGGCGAAGAGCGCTTCCTCCTCTGTCAAAAAGCACGACTGTCAGAACAAGCATGATTCCCGGAAAAACTGCCAGCCACCATTTTCCAGTGATAAGGTACTTCATGCTTTCCGAAAGAATAATACCGATCGCCGGCTGTTCTGCGGAAAGTCCGAATCCCAGAAAGGTAATGCTGGACTCATGGAGAATGGCATGTGGAAATAAAAGTACCAGCCCCACAAGAAACTGCGGCAGAAGGTGGGGAAGCATATGTTTTTTTGCGATCTCAAATTTACTGTGACCAAGCTTTTCCGCAATGAGGATATATTCGCTCTGGCGAAGCTGCATCACTTCTCCTCTTATCAGTCTCGCAAGAGAAGTCCAGTGTGTGAGGGCAACGCCTATGATCACTCCCGTTAAGCCTTTTCCGCAGGCATAGGAAATGAGAATGAGAAGAAGGATATGGGGGATTCCCATTACCATATCAATAAAAAAGGAAATGACGGAATCTGCCTTTTTCCCGAGGG
>OHQM01000951.1_pt1 | contig 13642 bp, 14 predicted proteins | sample 1577941 | NCBI WGS metagenome assembly OHQM01 (sample SAMEA3879604, study PRJEB24766) | human gut metagenome | biome: human-associated habitat; feature: feces | place: USA | collected 1985/1987
ATTATTAATTCTCCTTCAACATCTTTAAATTTATCCTTTGCAAATTCTATGGCATCCCTTAGTTTATTTTCGTCACATACAAAGGAAACTTTACCTTCTCTTGGGATTGCATTTTGCTTTGTGCCACAGTCTATATTAATTAGTTTTGCATCATCAACCTTATTTAAAATTTCTGCAATAACTTTAATCATGTTGCCCTTATTGTTGGCAATTTCCATGCCGGAGTGGCCGCCCTGAAGGCCGCTGATGGTGAGGGTGCACAGCAGGCCCGGGGCCTTCTCCACGGCCAACTCACCGGAGATGTCGCACCGGGCGCCGCCGGCACAGCTGACGGTGAGCACGCCCTCGTCCTCGCTGTCCAGATTGATGAGAGCCCGGCCGGAGAGATCCGAACAGTCCAGCGCCGCTGCACCCAGAAGGCCGATCTCCTCATCCACGGTGAAGACCGCCTCAATGGGGGGGTGGGGCAGCGAATTCTCCGCCAGCACTGCCAGAATCATGGCCACGGCTATGCCGTTGTCCCCCCCCAGGGTGGTACCCCTGGCCCGGACAAAGTCGCCATCGGCATAGAGCTGCAGGCCCTGGCTGGCAAAGTCATGGTTCACTCCGGCGTCCTGTACACATACCATGTCCAGATGGCCCTGCAGAATCACTGCGGGGCGGTCCTCATAGCCGGGTGAAGCCGCTTTCCAAATCACCACATTGCCCGCCTCATCCCGGCGGCAGGGCAGTCCCCGCTCCTGGGCAAAGGCGGCGCACCAGGCGCTGGCGGCGGCGGTGTTGCCGGAGCCCCGGGGAATGCGGCTGAGTTCCTCAAAAAAGTGAAATACGGCTCTTGGCTCCAGATGGGATAGTACGTCGTGCTGCATCACAGTCTCCTCCGCTTTTAAAAAATATAATAAGGCATCTTACCTTTACAGCAAATGCACGCCGGCGGCTTCACAGATGGTGGCGGTGTCCTGATCCCAGAGGCTCACCTGTACCTCACCGATGTGGCAGCAGCCGATCATCAGCATGCACAGCCGGCTCTGGCCGATGCCGCCGCCGATGGTCAGGGGCAGCTGGCCGTTGAGCAGCATCCGGTGGTAGGGCAGGGCCCGACGCTGGTCGCATCCCGCCAGCTTCAGCTGGCGGCTCAGGCTCTCCTCGTCCACCCGGATGCCCATGGAGGAGATTTCAAAGGCCCGGCCCAGAACGTCGTTCCACATGAGGATATCGCCGTTGAGGGACCAGTCGTCGTAGTCCGGCGCCCGGCCGTCGTGGGGGATGCCGCTTTTCAGCTTGCCCCCAATCTGCATCAGAAATACGGTTTTGTGTGCACGGGTAAACTCCGTCTCCCGCTGGGAGGGGGTCAGGGTGGGGTACAGATCCTCCAACTCCTGGGTGGTGATACAGGTCACATCCCGCTCCAGCTTTACCTTCAACTGGGGAAAGGCCCGGCGCAGGGCGTCGCAGGTGTCGCAGACCGCCCCCACAATGGAGCGGACAGTGTACTTCAGAAAGTCCAGGTTCCGCTCGTCCCGGGTGATGACCTTTTCCCAGTCCCACTGGTCCACGTAGACGGAGTGGATGTTGTCCAGGGTTTCATCCCGGCGGATAGCGTTCATATCAGTATACAGGCCGTTGCCGGGGTAGAAGCCGTAGCGCTTGAGGGCCAGACGCTTCCACTTGGCCAGGGAGTGGACCACCTCGCCCACGGCCCCGTCCACGGCGGGAATGTCAAAGGCTACAGGGCGCTCCACACCGTTGAGGTTGTCGTTGAGGCCGGAGTCCCGGTCCACAAACAGGGGAGCGGATACCCGGCGCAGGTTCAGGGCGAATTTCAGATTTTCCTGGAAGCTGCTCTTCACAAACTCGATGGCCCGCTGCATGTCGTAGCCGGTCAGGGGGGCGCGGTAGAGCGGGGGAATGACGCAGTTGCTCATAGGGGACCTCCTTGGTTAAAATTCACAGCAATTATATGATACATCATATCAGGAAAAAATGCACGAGGAATTTCCCCGTTTTTCCAGACCGTATGGAAAACATAGCTGACAGGATAGCGCCGGAATGGTAAGCTTAATTCAGCAATGTTGCCGGAAATGATGCGGATAAGACGGAACAAGGCGGCATAGCCGGCAATTTATGCGATCCGGATTCGAACATGATATTGTGATGCAGATGATTGCCGGTTTGTGAGGTGATTCAAAGCATGCGCAGAAGAGCGGTTTGGAAAAGGGGAGCAGGCGTGCTGATTGGCGCTCTGCTGCTGGCAGCACTTCTGACTGCCTGCGGCGATATGGACCGGGAGAGACCGGAGCGATTCGTGGAGTTCGCCCGGGAGTTTCGGTGGCCGGAACCCGCTGAGGGGGGAGGGAGGGTGTACCCCATCCGGTGATGGCGGAGAGACCTCCGCTGGCTGGGGACGCCGAAAGGCGTCAGGCGGCTTGTGGAATTTGATATAGCGGGGCGCCGCGGAGCAGTACACTCCGCGGCGCCTCAGCTATTTGGTGCGGGTGCGCCGTTTTGCCTCCCGCTCGGACATCTTCAGCTTGTACAGTTCCTCTGTGGCGAAACTGAGTTTCGTTACCACGTTCTGCTTTGTGGGGTAACAGTAGAGGCTGTCGTTATCTGTGGAAATGTCGATGCAGTCGTCGGGCCGGACATAGCAGTAATCGTATTCGATATGAATGCCATACATGCCCAGCGGGGGGCGCTGGATGCGGTAGGTCTTGCCGTTGTGGCTTCCCTCCACCACAAAGCCCTCCTCCATGGTGTGGGTGAGCCGGGCCTGCCCCAGCTTTTGAAAGCGCCAGGCGTTGGGCAGGGAGTAGACCTCCACCTCGTCCGCAAAGCGGTATGTTCCCGCCTCCAGCTGCTGACGCACTTGGCTCCGCTCCCACTCAAACCAGTCCGGTATGTGGGAAAATTCCGTGTCGCCCTCCAGGGCGTGGAGGCGGCCCAGGGTGTCCATCTCCCATGTTTTACCGCAGGAGCGGCAGAACAGGCGGTCGCCCTTGCTGTCCATCCGGCTCTCTACCAGGCAGTGGGGGCATTGGTAGAGGACCTTGTGAAGCCCCTCCGCCCGGAAGGGCTCTGCAATGTGGATTTCGTTCTCCCGCTGCCACCGGTACTCGTCGTAAGTCATGGCCCGGCGGATAATGGTGTTGATTTCCTCCGTGGATTTTTCTGCCACATCCCGGGCGGTCAGCACCTGGGTCATGGTGGAGTGAAGCGGCACCTTCCGGGGCTTGCGGTAGTTCCAGAAGGGGGTGTGGAGATAGTTCCCATGGTGCAGCAGCACCACCACCGGCACCCCCTGCATTTTGATCACCTTGCCAAGACTCTCGGGGAGAATGGCGGTGGTGCCCACAGGGGAGTAGCGGGCCTCCGGGTACATGCAGAGAATATCGCCGTACTCGTGGAGAACCTTTTTTACGGAGCGCAGCAGGGTTATATCCGTGGTAAATTTCCGCTTGCACAGGCACCCCAGCCACTCCATGAGGAAGGGACGGCGGTAGTACCCGTCGATGGTGGCGATATTGTTTACCGGGTGTGGCCAGGTGGCGATGGAGCACAGGTGAAAGTCCACGAAATACATGTGGTTGCAGAGGAGAATATAGGGGGGCTTCAGGCCCTCCATGTTCACTTTTTCAATTTGGTATGCCTGTCCCGCCATGCTGATGCCGCAGAGGGCCCGGAGTACAGCGGTGAAAAAGAGCCGCTGCTTTTGGGGTGGCTTGGTGGTATCGTAGCGGCGCAGCGCGCCATAGTCCACATCAATGGTATCCATGGTGTTCTCCCTTCCGGCGGGGTCACACAGCCCGCCGCTGATGCGTTTCCCCGGCGCCTCCAGTGCGGCGGCGTCCCGGGGCATAAAACTTCATGCGCAGGCAGCGCACCACAAAAATTGGAAAAAGCGACGCGCATGTGGGCCGTCCCGGCCCACGCGCCCGGATTTTAAGGCCGTGCCGCTTTCAGCGGCAAATGGCCCTTTTGCTATGCTTTTGCATAGCAAAAGGGTCCGCGCCGGGGCGGACCCTCTGTCGGATGACGCTCGGTTTACCGGGCGGCGCGCTGCCGGTCCAGGCCCTTATTGCGGAAGTACAGGAGAATATCGATGCTGACGGCTACCAGGTTGATACAGTAAAAGACCATGGCCAGGTAGAACAGCCCGGACTGGGGGCCGGAAATCAGGATGCGGGACACCTTGCTGGCAATGCCGCAGATGTAGCCGATCCAGATAAATACCTCGAACTGCAGGCTTTTTCCCTCGGCGGTCCGGGAGATCCAGGATTTGTAGATGGACAGGGGCCAGGACAGGCCAAAGCATACGATCATCAGTACTTCAAAAATTTCGGGCATGGTAGCAACTCTCCTTCTCTGTGGGCGCACCGCGGCACGCAAGTATTTTTCATGTTATCACGACTTGCAGGACCTGTCAATATGAGGCGAAAAATGCTTTTATATGCCTACAGCGCGCCATGCCAGAAGCAAGTATGAGCGTATATTTTACCGTGATAGACGGCGGTTCCACCGTGTTGGCCCGGATTGGGGACAAGACCAAGGCCCTGGACAAGGAGACCCAGCAGCTGAATGCTTAATCTGCATGAATGCATAAAAAACCGCCGCCCGGGCATGGGCGGCGGCAGAGACCTATAAAAGAATGCAATACAGAGCAATGACAATGGGTGTTCCAATTATTATCACACATTTGAAACCAGTCGGCAAATTTTTCCATTTGTAGTTGTAAAGCATAGGCTCACATCCTTCCTGCGGTTCGTATGTCATGGTGCGCGCGTATCCTTACTGCAAATCGTATATCACATAATAATAAACCGCAAGGGGGTGGATATATGCCAGAAGTAGGAATTGTCATGACTTTGCGGGACCGCATGTCCAACACCATGAAGTCAATGAGAAGGCTCCGGACGGGGCAAAAAGATGGATAAAGAGTTTGATGTATGTGGATGGACTGTGTCTGTTCGTTGGAGTGGATAACGCCCGCTTCGCCCCGGTGGAACGCCACAGCGACACAGGGCTGTGCCGGTCCGCCAAGTCTGAGGATGGGCACGGCTTCGGCATGAGAGCGGCCTAGGCCATTGCGAGAAAGTACACCGGCGAGTTGGTGATAGAACTTCCGGAGGGCGGCTTTTCCGTCAGTACTGCGCTTTTGATGAAGAAATGAAAAAGCACGCTCTTCCTTTGCCGGGAGAGTGTGCTTTTATATTCTGCAGCTTTTTTTTATGTAGGTAATGTGCTCGGACACCAGTGCTGGATAGGCGTGGCGGCTGACCGGAAACTTCTTGCCGTTATCCAGTATGAGGGAGGTGCGCTTGATTTCGCGCACGTGGGACAAATTGACCAGAAAGCTGAAGTGGCTCCGGCAGAAGGTATGCGGCGGCAACTCCAATTCCAGCCCGGAGAGGGTTTCAGGGAAAAACAGGAGCCTATCTGCCAAATGGAACACTACCTTGTGCTGAGTGGCTTTAAGGCAGAATATCTCCTCCAGAGGAATGGTTCCATCTCCTATGTGGAGCAGAGGACGCTCCGGGCGGTAGTTTTTGCGGCAATCCCACTCCAGGGCGGCGGCCAGCTTTTGCTCGTCCACCGGTTTGACCCAAAAATCCAGCGCATGGGTGTAGAAAGCGTCTCTGAGGCAGTCCTGATATGCAGTGATGTAGAGGATGGAAGCTGTGATGCGCTTCTTGCGCAGAAAAGCCGCCACTTCCAAGCCGCTCTCACCGCCATCCAGCTGATGTCCAGGAGAAGAAGGTGATACGCGTCCGGCTGGGCGGTCAGCCGCTCCAACAGCGGTGTGGGCGTGTGGTAGGTGTCGATTTGATAGCCTCTCCCGCGAATCAGTCCTCACCCGTTCAGAATGCGGCAGATCATATTCATATTTTGTTCTGCAATCAGCGGCTCGTCCTCGCAGACAGCAATCTGATACATGGTGTTCTCCTAACCTCGTTGTATATGGTTGTATCCACCATACCACAAAATTTGGCGTGAGGCAAAGTGAATTTGGAGTAATCCGACCTGGTGCATACCTGTCAAAACAAGAAAAAGTCCTGAAATCAAACGATTTCCAGGACTTTTCTTTGGCAGCGGGAGAAGGATTCGAACCCTCACATACGGAGTCAGAGTCCGCTGTGCTACCTTTACACAATCCCGCTGTGTTCATAACGAACAGTCATTATTATATCGATTTTCCGCTATTTGTCAAGGGCGAATTTGAAAAAAACTGAAATTTTTCATTTATGAGAGGGTCCCGGCGGGGAGAAGGCCCCCCGCCGGGGCGGACAGCTATTTGGCGTAGAGGAAAACGATCTGCTCCAGCATATCGACCACGGCATCCATGCCCTCCACGGTGGCGCACTCATAGGGGCCGTGGGCGTTGAAGCCGCCGGTGCCGAGGTTGGGACAGGGAAGTCCCACAAAGGAGAGACGGGCCCCGTCGGTACCGCCCCGGATAGGCATGGTGACAGGTTTCAGCCCTGCCGCCCGGGCGGCGATGCGGGCGTTTTCGATGAGGTGCATGCAGTCTTTCAGCTGTCCGGCCATGTTGTAGTAGCTGTCCTTCAACTCCAGAGAGACGGAGGAGCGGGGATGGGCCGCCTGGGCGCGGGCCACGGCGTCCTGAAGCAGGGCCTTGCGCTGCTGAAATTTCTCCATACTGTGGTCCCGGATGATATAGCTGAGGGCGGCCTCCTCCGCGCTGCCGGTGAGGTTTGTGACGTGGAAAAAGCCCTCGTAGCCCGCCGTGCGTGCGGGAATTTCGTCGGGAGGCAACTGGCTGTTGATCTCCATGGCGATGAGCAGGGCGTTCTCCATCACATCCTTGGCGGAGCCGGGATGAACGGACACGCCTTTAATGGAGATGCGGGCGGCTGCGGCGTTGAAGTTTTCGTATTCGATCTCCCCCTCCGCGCCGCCGTCCACCGTGTAGGCGTACTGAGCGCCAAAGGCGGCCACGTCGAAGTGGTCCGGACCCTCGCCGATCTCCTCGTCGGGGGTGAAGGCCACACAAATCTTGCCGTGGGCCGCACCGCTTGCCACAAGGCGTTCGCACAGGGTCATGATCTCCGCGATCCCCGCCTTGTCGTCCGCCCCCAGAAGGGTGGCGCCGTCAGCGGTGATGAGGGTGCGGCCCCTGAGCCCTGCCAGCGCCGGGAACTCCGACACCCGCAGAACCCGGCCCTCCCTGGGCAGGGAAAGGTCGCCGCCGTCGTAATCCGGGTGGAGAAGGGGACAAACGCCGTCGCCGCTGAAGTCCGGGGCAGTATCCACGTGGGCCAGAAAGCCGATGGCCGGGGCGTTCTCCAGCCCCTGTGTGGCGGGCAGATGGCCCATGACCACGCCAAACTCACTGACAGACACATCCGTCAGGCCCAGCTGGCGCATCTCCTCTGCCAGCTGGCGCAGAAGTTTCCACTGACAGGCGGTGCTGGGATTGACGCCCCGCCCCTCGGCGGACTGGGTGGGGATGGTGACATATTGCAGAAAACGCTCATAGGCGCGCATAGAGGTCCTTCCTTTCTGTCGCAGTTAATATTCAATGCCGGGGCGGGCGGGAACGCCCTGGTCGAAGGGGTGCTTAACCTTCCGCATCTCCGTCACGTAGTTCGCCGCCTCCAGCATGGCGGGGGACGGGTCCCGGCCCGTCAGCACCACCTCCAACTCCGCAGGCACTGTCCGCAAAAATGCCAGCAGTTCCGCCTCGTCAATGGTTCCCGTGGAGCAGGCGCTCATGGCCTCGTCCAAGACCAGCATGCCGGCTTCGGCGGACAGGGCCATGGCCCGGTGCAGAAGGCCGGTGTAATAGTCCCTGGCTTCCGCCTTTTCCTGGGGGGACAGGGTCCAGATGAAGCCAAAGGAGCGGGCCTGAGGGATGACCTGGATGTGCTCCAGCTGCCCCAGAGCGTGAAATTCAGCGGAGTTGCCGTCTTTGAAGAATTGGAGCAGCACCACCTGGCGTCCGCTGCCGGCGGCCCGGACGGCAAGACCGATGGCGGCGGTGGTTTTGCCCTTTCCGTCGCCACAGTAGATATGGATCATGGGGTACCTCCTTGTTGTTGATATCAGCCGCGCTCCGGCGGGGATAGAGGGTTACATCCAGATGGAAAAGACCCGCAGCAGCTTCTCCAGGACCTTCCGCCACCAGGGGCGCTTCCGCCAGGCTGCCAGATCGACCATGGCGCCGCGGGCCATAATACCCTCCATGTCCCGGCGCAGATCCGCGATGGCTGGCGCCCCGTAGAGCAGAACGCCGCACTCATGGTGCAGCTGAAAGCTGCGGTAATCCATGTTGATCGTCCCCACCAGGGCCAGTTCTCCATCCGCCAAAAAGCTTTTGGCATGGAGAAAGCCCGGTGTGAACTCATAGATTTTTACGCCATGCCCCAGTAGCGCCTCGTAGTGGGAGCCGGCCACGATCTGGGTGTACTTGTGGTCGGGGATGCCCGGCAGCAGAAGGCGCACATCCACACCGCTGTCGGCCGCCATGCACAGGGAGCGGACCAGGCTGTCCTCCACGGCAAAGTAGGGGGTGGTAAGCCAGATATACTGGTGGGCGTTGACGATGCAGTGGTGGTAGATATCCTCGGCGGGGTTGTCGGGGTTGTTGATGGGGCCGTCGGTAAAACTCTGGCACCAGCCGGTTCCGGCGGGGGAATCCAGGGGGCGGTAGTAGTCGTGCTCGCTTTGCAGGTGCTCGCCCAGCATTTCCCACATATGGATGAAAAGACTGGTAAGGCCCCACGCCCCCGCACCGTCCAGCAGTACGCCGCTGTCCTTCCACTCCCCGAAGCGGCGGACAAAGCCCGCGTACTCGTCCGCCACGTTGACCCCGCCGGTGTAGGCGTACTGCCCATCCACGCAGAGGATTTTCCGGTGGTCCCGGTAGTTGAAGTAGAGGCGGTTTACGTACTGGTGGACGGGGTTGAAGATATGGACCTCGATGCCCGCCTGACGCATGCGGTCGATGGTTTCACTGCGCATGCGGGTAATATTGCCGAAGTCGTCAAAAATGACCTTGATCTCCACACCGTGGCGTGCCCGGTCCTCCAGTACCTCCAGCATCCGGTCCCACAGCTTGCCCTCGGCCAGAATGAAGTATTCCAAAAAGATGAAGTGCTCCGCCCGGGCCATGCGGCTGAGGGCGTCAGCGAAAAAAGCGTCCCCGGTGGGGAAGTAGATCGCTTCCGTGTCCCGGTAGAGCAGGAAACCCCTCCGCTCCAGCATGGCGGCCAGGCGGGCCCAGTTGGGAAGTTCCTCCATAAGCCGCTGGCCGGCGGCCTGGGACTGCCTCACGTCGGCGGGGCGGTTGGCGGGGGCCTTTACCGGCAGCAGATTCAGCCGCTTGCTCTGAATATTGCCGCCCCAAAGCACATAGAGGATCATTCCCGCCACCGGCAGCGCTACCACCAGCAGCGTCCAGGCCAGCTTATAGCTGGCGCTGGCCGGGCTGGACTGAATGCCGATGGCCACGGCGATGGCGGCAACCTCCATAACGGTAAAGGCAATAGCCGAGTGGGCCTGGAGAAAACTGGACAGCAGCACCACCGCTCCTATGTTTACCAGCGTCAGCACCAGCACCATGGCAATGCGGAGGGTGGCGGAGATGCGGCGCTCTGTTGTCTGTTTCACCGGACGTTTCACGATTGGCTCCTTTCGCGGGAGAACCGGATCAGTGGTTTTCCTCCAGCAGAGTGTATTTCACATCCCACAGCTTCTGGCTCAGGTCCACATAGTAGCGGTGAGGGTTGTCAAAGCGTTTGACCTCATCCCATAGGGTGTCCACTTGCTGCTGGCAATAGACGCGGATCTCCTCCAGAGTGGGGGACTGGTACACCAGCTGTCCCCCCAGGAAAATAGGCACCTGGAGTTCCTTGGCGGTGAAGTTGTAGACCTCCTTCTTTTTCCAGGTGGCGTCGGGGTCAAAAATCACCAGGGGTTTGGTATCGTCCACCACCTCGTCGTGGATGGTGAGATAGTCGGCAATCGCCTTTCCCGTGTCATTGCCGTAAAACCGATATAGCTTTTTGTAGTGGGGCGTGGTGATTTTAGCCACATTCTCACTGATTTTGATCTTGGGGATGACCGTCCCATCCGGCTTTTCCACTGCCACCAGCTTGTAGACGCCGCCGAATACGGGCTCGCTGCGGGCGGTAATCAGCCGCTCGCCCACGCCGAAGCAGTCGATTTTGGCTCCCTGCAGCAGCAGATCCCGGATCAGCACCTCATCCAGGGAGTTAGAGGCGGAGATGGTGCAGCTCTCCCAGCCGGCGGCGTCCAGCATCTTCCTGGCCTCCTTGGAGAGGTAGGCAATGTCGCCGGAATCCAGGCGGATGCCGCACTTGGTGATGCCCAGGGGACGCAGCACCTCGTTGAAGGCCCGGATAGCGTCGGGAACGCCGGTTTTCAGGGTATTGTAGGTGTCCACCAGCAGTATGGCGTTGGTGGGATAGATCTGGCAGTAGGTCTTAAATGCCTCGTACTGGCTGTCGAACATCTGGACCCAGGAGTGAGCCATGGTGCCGGCGGCGGGGACACCGTAAATCTGGTCACTGAGGGCGCAGGCGGTGCCGTGAACGCCGCCGATATAGGCCGCCCGGGCGCCCACCACCGCCGCGCCCACCCCCTGGGCCCGGCGGGAGCCAAACTCCAGCACCGTGCGCCCCTGGGCGGCCCGGACCACCCGGTTGGCTTTGGTGGCCACAAGGCTCTGGTGGTTGATGCACAGAAGGGCATAGGTCTCAATCAGCTGCGCCTGAGATGCGCTGGCCCGGACTGTTACCAGGGGCTCACCGGGAAACACCGGCGTTCCCTCCGGCACCGCCCAGATGTCGCCGGTAAAGCGGAAGGTGCGCAGATAGTCCAGAAAGTCCTCCTGGAAAAGGTGCTTGCTACGCAGGTACTCGATGTCCTCCGCGTCAAAGTGGAGATCCCGAATGTAGGAAATCAGCTGCTCCAGACCCGCGGCGATGGCAAAGCCGCCCCCGTCGGGTACACGGCGGAAAAACACGTCGAAGTAAGTGATGTCGTTCTGCATCTCCTGGCGGAAATAGCCGTTGGCCATGGTCATCTCATAAAAATCGAAGAGCATGGACAGATTCAGCTTCTCTTTACACTCCATATTACCTGTTCCTCTATTTCTCGTTAGTGCGGGCGCTTTGGCCCGATATGTCCTATAGTATATCTTTTTTCCTTATTTTGCAACGGCAATCCGCCCACCGCTCCCGCATTTTTCCAATTTTGCCCCTGTTGGAAGGTCCGCACCCCGCCGAAAACGCTGCGGGCCGCCTCCATTTGTCTGGAGGCGGCCCGGAATGTGACTGATTAAATGCCGGTCAGAGGGCGGCCGTCGTGATTGGACGGCTAGGGTGCTGTGGGGAAACCGGGGCGGGGGTCGGGATAGTGCTGGGCGAGATAGGTGATCAGTTCCTCATCATATTCTTGCGGCAAGCGTGTTGCTCATGCTTCCACACCCTCCTTCAACGTCTTGGCCTTGGGGGCTTTTACCTTGCTTTTAAAGCTGGCCTTGACCCGGGGGTCCACCGCCGCGTAGCACAATCAGCATCATGGCGAACCAGAACGCCGGTATGGGGATGCCGGCCATGCCGATAAAACGGGCAGAGGAATCGATCCGTGTATCCCGGTGCATGGCTGCCAGAATCCCCAGCCCTACGCCGATGACCACGGATACCGCCGTGGTCAGAATAGCCAGAAGGAAAGTGGTGGGACACCGGGAGACGACCTGGTCGGTTATTTCCTGCCCCGTGCGCCAGGACGTGCCAAAGGACCCGTGGGCCACAATATTCCAGAGATATTTTCCATATTGGACAAGAAAGGGATCGTTCAGGCCGTTTTTCTCATTCCAGAGGTGAATGTCCTCCTCTGTGGCCTCGTCGCCCAGCATCAGTCTGGCCGGATCACCGGGCGGGAGGTATTGTAGCGCGAAGATGATGAGTGTGACTCCCAGCAGGACGGGAATCATCATCAGTATGCGCTGTATGGTGTATCGTATCATGTGTGTTCCCCCGTTGTGTTGCTGTTTTCTTTGTAGCCTGTGTTAGTTATAGACGGAAAAATGGCTTAATCTGCTGATATAACGCGATGTAGGTCTGAAAGCGGTTTTCATAGATATCCGCCGCCGCCGGCGAAGCCTGGGGCTCAAGAATGTGGGAGGCCTTGTGCTCCATCTGGTCGTTGGCCTCCTCCACAGATTGGAATATGCCTACGCCCACGCCGGCCAGAATGGCCGCGCCGATAACGGAGGCGTTGTTGTTTTCCAGTATCCGTACAGTCTTTCCGGTGATATCCGCCTTCATCTGGGACCAGATCAGGCTCTTTGCGCCGCCGCCGATGAGGTCGATACTATCATAGCGCCTGCGTGTCAGCCCCTCGCATAGTTCCAGAAGCTGGCGCATGCCGTAGCAGCTGCTCTCCATGACCGCCCGGACCAGATCCTCCCGCCGGGCCTTCTGGGTCAGCCCATAGAATACGCCTGTGGCCTGGGAGTCCCAGATGGGACTCCTTTCCCCGGCCAGGTAGGGCAGGAACACGACGCCGTTGGCGCCCGGACAGGATCTTTCCGCCTCCAGGTCCATAAGGTGCATGGGCCTTTCCTCCGTGCGTGCCGCCTGTAGCAGAAGGTCCCGGCACAGGGTATGTAGGCACCAGGACAGGGAGGTTCCCGTGTTGGACATGGCGCCCTGGTAGATCCACAAGCCCTTTACCGCGTGACAGCGGTTGATAAATTCATGGCCAAACACAGGCTTGTCGATACAGGCCGTCAGCACATCCGTGGTCCCAATGGATTCGCAGATGTCGCCGTTGCGGACCACGGCCGGCTGCCTTTGCCAGATCCGCGCAGGAAAAGGCGGCCACCGTTTCGTGCTGGGCAATAATATAGTTAGCAATCAGCTTTTCTGCCGGCGTCAGCTTCTCATAGAGAGACTTGATCCGGTTGATGCATATAATCTCGTCGTTATTGGCCATAGTGACGCTCCGTTTGTAGCGGCAGCCCTGTTTCGGCGGCGAGGTGGTTTTTACAGACTATAGCATGTTTTGCCGGCTCTTTCAACAATAGAATTGACAATTCCCTCCCAATCGCCTAATATGTAAGGGCAAAACAACGCAGGGGAGGCAGCGCTATGACAGTGATTTTGGGGATCGATATCGGCGGGTCCACCACAAAGATTGTTGGATTGCGGGAGGATGGGTCCACCATTGCCATGCACAGGGTCCAGGCCCAGGACCCCATTACCTCACTGTACGGTGCTCTGGGCAACTTCCTTTTCACCAACGGTCTTGCTCTGGGGGATGTGCGCCGCATTGTCCTGACCGGGGTGGGGGCCTCCTATGTGGAGGGGGATATTTACGGCATAGCCACGGAGAAGGTGGAGGAGTTTACCGCCGTGGGCGTGGGCGGCCTTGCCCTCAGTGGACAGGAGCGGGCTGTGGTGGTCAGCATGGGTACGGGCACGGCCTTTATCTGGGCGGAGCGGGGCAAGAAGGTGCGGCACCTCTGCGGCTCCGGCGTGGGCGGCGGCACGCTGGCGGGACTGTGCTCCCGGCTGTGCGGCACCCGGCAGTACGACCAGATTGTGCGCCTGGCCGGCGAGGGGGATATCAACAATATTGACCTCACGGTGGGGGA
>OHQM01000955.1_pt1 | contig 13608 bp, 10 predicted proteins | sample 1577941 | NCBI WGS metagenome assembly OHQM01 (sample SAMEA3879604, study PRJEB24766) | human gut metagenome | biome: human-associated habitat; feature: feces | place: USA | collected 1985/1987
GCAGAGGCGGCATCTTGATCTCCGCCACGTTAAGCCGGTAGTAGAGGTCCTGACGGAAGAGGCCCTTGGACATAAGCACCTTCAGATCCCGGTTGGTGGAGGCGATAAAACGGATGTCCAGGCGCCGGGCCTCTCCGAGGCCAAGGGGGGCGGCGGCCTTTTCCTCCAGCACCCGCAGCAGCTTTCCCTGGAGGGGCAGAGGGAGGGCACCTACCTCGTCCAGAAAGAGGGTGCCCTGGTCGGCAATCTCCAGCTTTCCCCGTTTATCCCGGGCGGCGCCGGGGAATGCACCGCTTTTGTAGCCAAACAGTTCCCGCTCCAGCTGCTCTCCTGATACGGTGGAACAGTTAATGTGGACAAAATGGCCGCCGCTGCGTCCTCCCAGGGAGTGGATCGCCTTGGCCACCAGGGATTTCCCCGTCCCGCCCTCGCCCAGGATGGACACCGTTGTGTCCACATCCTTCAGGCGCTGGATCATCTGAAGAACCGGCTGGATCGCCGGACTGTTGCCAATCAGCTCATTGCGGGTATCCTGCATGTGCAGTTCGTCACTGAGAAAGGTAACATTGTCCTGGAGGGCTCTGAACTCCAGGGCCTGTCGGATGTAGACCTGCAGTTCGTCCAGATCCAGAGGCTTGGTCAGGTACGTAAAGGCACCGCGCTTGATGGCGGAGACAGAGGAGCGGATGCTGCCATAGGCGGTCATCATAATAACCAGAATCCGCTGATCCAGTGTCTTGATCTGCTGCAGCACGTCCAAGCCGCTTTTTTCACCCAGTACAAGATCCAGCAGGACCAGATCAAACGCCTCCGCTCTGAGCCGCTCCAGGGCGCGCGCGGGGTCTGTTTCCCAGGCCACGCCGTATGCCGGCTGCAGTGCCAGAGACAGGGAGATGCAGATGCTGACCTCGTCGTCAACGATCATGATCTTTGGCTGCATAGAAACTCCTTTCGAACACAAGATCGATCTGGGTATAGTCCATGGGGATGCTCTCGATCCGCATGACACCGCCATTTTCCTTCACGTACTGTTCACACAGGGACAGGCCCAGGCCTGTCCCTCTTTTTTTAGTGGAGAAAAAGGGGTCCCGGCACTGCCGCAGTTCCTCCGGGGACATACCGATGCCCCGGTCCCGCACACGGATCATGACGGTGTCCCCGCTGCCGTTCACAGATACCGCCAGGGCTGGCGGCTGGGAGGGCGCCTCCCGCCGGCAGCGCTCCTCGGTGGCCTCCACGCCGTTCATCAGGAGGTTGATGAGCACCTGCTTTATCTGATCCCGATCCGCTGTAATGTACAGGCTGCTGTCCAGGGCGTGCTCCAGCTTCACCCCTGTCTTTTTCAGCACCGGTCTGACCAGTGCCAGACTCTCGTCCACCAATTCCGCGGCGCAAAGGACCTCCGGTGTGGGCCGTACGGGCTTAGCATAGTGGATCAGGTTTTCCACCAGCTTGTTAATGCGGTCCACTTCCCGGGGAACATAGTAGGCGAAGGACTCCTGCACCTGCTGGTCGTCCCCCTTGGTGCCCACCAGCGAGGCAAAGGTGCGGATGGACATAAGGGGATTGCGGATCTCGTGGGCGATGCCCGCCACAATGCGCATCATGGCCTGGTTTTTCTCCTGCTCGAACTCGGCCTGCTTCATCTGCTCCGCCTTTGTCATGTCCTGAATGGTCAGCAGGATGCCGATGACCTTGCCGTACAGAATGACCTGGTGCATGGTGTAGTTGAACGTTCTGGTTCGGCTGGGAGAATTGCCAAGGCGGATACTCCGGTTCTCCACAGTGGCCCCCAACTGAAAGAGGTCCCCGTGATTTTCCCGAAGAATTTCTCCAAATACCGGCAATTCCAGAACACTGGTGCCCACGCGATCCTCCTGAATGCCTGAGATGGCCACAGCGCTTTTGTTCATCAGCGTAATTGTGTAGGAGGCGTTGAAGAGAATCATGCCGCTGGGGGAGTATTTGATGATGCGGTTGCGCAGGTCATTTTCGTCACGGATCTGGGCAAGCTGCTTCTCCAGTTCCCGGTTGGCGGAACGGATGACCTCCGTCTGTTCCGCTACACGATTTTTCAGGACCAGCCGCAGTCTGGCTGTAATCAGGGTGTAGACCAAAAGAATCACCAGCAGCGCGGTGGCGCCAATGGAAATTCTGCGGATCACGAGCAGGGATCTGGCCTCCTGACTCTCCAGGGGACTCCACTGGTTATAGAGTTCCTCATACTGCCGGCTGGCTTTGAAGCGGGTGATGCCGTCGTTCAGGTGGCGAAGCAGTTCCACATCGTCCCGCCGTACTGCCAGAGTATAGCTGATGGTGTCCAGATAATTGCGCAGAACCGTATAGTCATCGGAGACGCCATGCTCCGTCAGCTGGTAGATGAGGCTGTTCTTGATACCCACCATGGCCGTCCGGCTGTGCTCCAACTGGGTTTCATACACGGCCTGCTGGTTGCCCACTGAGATAAACTGGCTGACGCCAAGATTTGCCAGCAGGGAACTGTGGAGCACCGTGTCCGAGGCGTAGACGGCGGTGTTGAAAAGGGGGGCGGTGTTCTGATCCAGGTCCTCGTTACGGACGATCATGCACAGCTGCGAGGTACTAATGGAGTAGGTATTGGCAAAGGACTTGCCGTCTGTAAAATCGTTAACGACCCCGAGGATTACGTCTACTTCGCCGCTTTCCAGGGCTGCAAGGCACTCCCGGCTGGTTTCATAGGGCAGGTAATTCAGCACAAACTCCTTATCCGCGGCAATGCGGTCCAGCATGTCCACGTGCATGCCCGCACAATTTCCGCTTTCGTCCAGAAACTGATAGGGCGGCAGGTGGATGTTGACCCCCACCTTCAGGTACTGCTGCAGCGCGGCGGCACCCCGGCTGGGAAGCAGAAGCAGCACCGCGCAGAACGCCAGCAGGAGACTGGCAAAGCGTCTGTCCATCCCACTCCTCCTGTCCTGCGGTTTTGGTTAAAGTATAGCATTCTGCCTGTCAGAAAGCAAACGCTATGCAAAACTTGCCGCCAAAAACCGGAAAAGTTTTCCGATTTCCGGCACATCTTGCTGACCCCGCCAGTTGAAAATTCCGAACTTTCCCTCCATAATAAAACATACAGCAGGAAATATACTCCTATTGGAACAGCACCGGGACTGCAAAACCGCAGCGCCCGGCGCTGTGCGGCAAGGGCGTATTTCCTGAAAAATGATAAGGAGGAAGAACATGAAAAGGGTTTCAAAAGTGATCGCACTGCTGCTGAGCATGGTCCTGCTGCTCTCCACTGTCGCCTGCTCCGGCGGCAACAGCGGGAAGAACTCTCAGACAACTACGCCCCCCGCCGGAGACGCCGGCGATACGACGCCCAACGAGCCCAGCGAGGTTACATATCAGGACACCATCGTCATCGGTGTGGCCAACGATGTCACCACGCTGGACCCCCAGGGCTCCAACACGGATGCCAACATGATGGTGTTTACCCTGACCCATGAGACCCTGGTGGAGGTGGACCCGGATACCAACGAGGTGATTCCCGGGCTGGCCACCGGGTGGACTGTATCCGATGACGGCTGCACCTTCTCCTTCACCATCCCTGAGGGTGTGACCTTTACCGACGGGACACCCTGCACTGCAAACGACATCAAGTACACCTATGAGCGGGCCAACGAGTCCTCCTTTACCAAGACCAAGGTGAATCTCATTACAGATATTACCGTGGTGGATGAGACCCACATCGATATTACCATTGAAAAGCCCTCCCAGGAGTTCCTCCTGCTGCTGGCCCACCAGAGCATGAGTATCCTCTCTGAAAAGCTGGTTAAGGAGAGCGAGTTCGGCTACCAGATCGGCACCGGCTGCTTCGCCGTTGAGGAGTGGATTCCCGGCGACCAGATTTCGTTCCTGCGCTATGACGGCTTCCATGGGGAGCCCGCCCCCACCAGGAAGATCGTGTTTCGTCTCATTAAGGAGGAGTCCTCCCGGCTGATTTCCCTGCAGACCGGTGAAATTGACGTGTGTATCGATCCCTTGTCCACCGATCTGGGCTATATTGAGGATGACTCCAAGCTGGAACTGATCAAGGTTCCCAACTATGTGCTGCTGTATGTGGCCATCAACAACGAGCAGCCCGGCCTGGATAACGTCCATGTCCGCAAGGCCATGGCCTATGCCACCGACAAGGAGTCCATGATTATTGCCGGCTACAACGGGGAGGGCTTTGTCCACAATAACTACGTCAACCGCGGTCAGTTCGGCCTGAAAACGGATATCGATGCGTATGGCTACGATCTGGATAAGGCCAAAGCCGAGTTGGAGGAGTCCGGGTATAAGCCTGGCGAACTGAAGTTCCGGGTTATCTATAATGGCTCCGCCAAGGAAAATATGGCCCTGGTCATGAAAGAGGACTATGCGGCCATTGGGATTGAACTGGAACTTATCAAGCTGGAGACCGCCGCCCTGAAGGGCATCCTCAACGACGCTGCCCTAGACTACGACCTCTGCCTCTATCAGTTTACCGATAACCTGGGCACCGACTTTACCCTGCGCAACCAGTTCGGCTCCTACGAGGACAACGGCACGCTGAAAAAGAACGGCTCCAACCGGGCCAATATGAAGGATCCTGTTTACAACGAGATGATCGATGCAGCCCTGGTGGAGCAGGATTCCGCCAAACGTGAGCAGATGTATTTTGAGATCGAGGACTATCTGAATGAACGGGTACCCATCATTCCCGTAGCCACCTCCATCATCAACATCGGCGTAAAGAAGGGCCTTACCGGCGTGAAGTGGAACGGCACTGCCAAGCACGACTACCGCTACATTGCCCTGCCCGCCCAGTCATAAGAATGCGCCGTGTATTTCAGCATATAACCGGAGATGAGCGGTGCGTGGATTTTCCGCGCACCGCTCAAATGAAATGGAGGTTTGCTATGCATCGTTACGTCTGTAAACGGCTGCTGATGCTGATTCCTGTCCTGCTGTGTGTGGCCTTTGTGATTTATGCCATTATGGATGTGGCGGATGGTGATCCGGTCTACTCTGTGGCCGGTCCGGACGCCACGGAGGAGGAACTAGATGCGCTGCGGGAAGAGATGGGATTGAACGGGTCCCTGATTGAGCGCTACTTCCGCTACATCGGCGGCATGCTGCGGGGCGACCTGGGTACTTCCTACGTATCCAAGCGGGATGTGATGGAGACCTATCTGCAGCGCCTGCCCAATACTCTGAAGCTGGCTGCGGTGACAATGGTGGTAGCTGTCGGCATCTCCATCCCCCTGGGGATCATTGCCGCCGTCAATCAAAACTCGATCAAAGACACCGTCTCAATGATTTTGGCCCTGCTGGGCCTGTCCATGCCGAACTTCTGGCTGGGACTGCTGCTGATTATTACTTTTTCCCTGAAACTGGGCTGGTTTCCTCCGGGAGGCTATGAGGAGGGCTTTCGAAGTATTATTCTGCCGGCGTTCACCATCGGCGCAGGACTTGCGGCGCTGATGACCCGCACAACCCGTTCCTCCATGCTGGATGTGATCCGTCAGGACTACCTGCGCATGGCCCGGGCTAAGGGCGTCTCCGAGCGGAAAGTGATCCGCAAGCATGCCCTGCGCAATGCCCTGATCCCCATCATTACAGTTTTCGGCGTCCAATTCAGCAATGTGCTGGGCGGCTCGGTGCTGGCGGAGACGGTGTTCTCCTGGCCGGGCGTGGGCCGGCTGGTGGTGGACGCCATCGACCAGCGGGATATTCCCACTGTCACAGGCGCCCTGGTTATGACCACCATGCTGGTGACAATTGTGAACCTGCTGGTGGATCTGGTCTATGCCTATGTGGATCCCCGCATCAAGGCGCAGTATACGAAATAGGAGGGGGATGCTATGGAAGCAACCATGGAAAAAAGAGAGCGGGCAAGCAAAAGGTATAAGAAGCGCAGTACGCTGACCACCATATGGCACCAGCTGCGGAAAAATAAGGGCGCAGTACTGGGCCTGATTCTCATCACACTCATCATTATCGTGGCCATTGCCTCCGCATATATCTTCGATTACGACACCCAGATCGCCGCCAATAACCTGAAGGAGCGGCTTCAGGCCCCCTCGTCTGAGCACTGGTTCGGGACAGACGATATGGGCCGCGATATCTTTGCCCGGGTCTGCTATGGAGCCCGCTACTCGCTGGCGGTGGGCGTCATCGCCGTTTTGATCGCTCTGGTGGTGGGCGTTACCCTGGGGGCCGCCGCTGGCTATATCGGAGGCGTACTGGAAGATATTGTCATGCGGGTGTGTGATATTTTCTCTTCCATTCCCAGCGTACTGATGGCCATCGCGGTGGTGTCGGCCCTGGGAAAGAGTACCATCAATTTGATGCTGGCGGTGGGCATCGCCAGTACGGCCCCCTTTGTCCGGGTAGCCCGGGCCGCCGTGCTGACGGTGCGCGGCGAGGAGTACATAGAGTCGGCCAGAGCCATCGGCATGCGGGAGTGGAAGATCGTCCTCTTCCATATCCTTCCCAATTGCGTGTCCCAGATTATTGTACAGGCCACCCTCAGAGTGGGCTCCGCCATTATCTCCGCGGCCCAGTTGAGTTTTTTGGGCCTGGGCGTCCCCGCCCCGGCTCCGGAATGGGGCAGCATGCTCTCCGCCGGCCGTTCCTTCATCCGGGACCACAGCTATATGACGCTTTATCCAGGGCTTGCCATTATGCTTACGGTTCTGTCGCTGAACCTGATTGGCGATGGCCTGCGGGATGCGCTGGATCCGAAACTGAAGCGATAGGATATCTGGATAAAGGAGAGCGCTATGAGTGAAGAAAAAAAAGACCTGATCCTGGATATTGAAAACCTGGTGGTGCGCTATGAAACTGAGGACGGTGTTGTCCAGGCTATCAACGGCATTGATATGAAGCTGGGCTACAAGCAGACCATGGGCCTGGTGGGGGAGACCGGCGCCGGAAAAACCACGGCGGCCCTGGCCATGCTGCGTCTGGTGCCTGACCCGCCGGGAGTGGTGGAGTGCGACAAGCTGATGATCGACGGACACGATATCTTGCATATGCCCGCCGCCAGAATGGAGGAGGTACGGGGCAAGGATATCTCCATGATCTTTCAGGACCCTATGACAGCCCTGAATCCCGTGTTTACTGTAGGGGAGCAGATTGCCGAAAGCCTGGAGATCCATGAGCACCTGGGCAAAAAGGCCGCTATGGAGCGGGCTGGCGAGATGCTGGAACTGGTGGGTATTCCCGCCTCCCGCATCAACGAGTATCCCCATCAGTTTTCCGGAGGCATGAAGCAGCGTGTGGTCATCGCTATTGCTCTGGCCTGCAATCCCAAGCTGCTCATTGCCGACGAGCCTACAACCGCCCTGGACGTCACCATCCAGGCCCAGGTGCTGGAACTGATGAACGATCTGAAGGAGAAATATGACACCTCCATGATCATGATTACCCACGACCTGGGGATTGTGGCCGAGGTCTGCGACACGGTGGCGGTGATGTACGCTGGGCGCATCGTGGAGCAGGGGACCCTGGAGGACGTATTTAACCGCACCATGCACCCCTATACCGAGGGCCTTTTCAACTCTCTGCCCAACATCAAAAATCGTACCGCTATGCTGAAGCCCATCAAGGGGCTGATGCCGGACCCCACCAACCTGCCGACCGGCTGTGCCTTCGCCCCGCGCTGCAATTACGCCACAGAGGCCTGTATGGGCAGTCAGCCTGTCCTGAAGCGCATCAGCGATACCCATCAGGTGGCCTGCGCCGCCTATGAGCGGGAGGGGTTCCACATTGAAAGGGGGCACAAGTAGTGGCCGATCACATTCTGGAAGTCCGTCATCTGAAAAAATACTTTAAAACCTCCAAGGGGATGCTCCACGCGGTGGATGACATAAGTTTCACTCTGGAGCGGGGCAAGACCCTGGGACTGGTGGGGGAGTCCGGCTGCGGCAAATCCACCACGGGACGTTCCATCCTGCGGCTGATTGAGCCAACCGCCGGCGAGGTCATCTTTGACGGAAAGGATATTACAAAGCTGTCCCACGGCGCCATGCGGCGGATGCGCAAGGATATGCAGATTATCTTTCAGGACCCCTTCTCCTCCCTGGACCCCAAAAAGACGGTCAATCAGATCATTGCCGAGCCCATTCGGGAAAATCGCATTCTGACCAATAAGCACGACATTGAAAACCGGGTTCTGGAACTGATGGAGACTGTGGGACTGGCGGAGCGGCTGATCAACAGCTATCCTCACGAGTTGGATGGCGGCCGCCGTCAGCGCATCGGCATTGCCAGGGCTCTGGCAATGGAGCCGAAGCTGGTGGTCTGTGATGAGCCTGTGTCCGCCCTGGATGTATCCATTCAGGCACAGATTCTGAATCTGCTGAAAGAACTGCAGCAGAAAATGGGACTGACCTATATCTTTATCACCCATGATCTCAGCGTGGTGAACCACTTTTCCGATGAGATCGCGGTTATGTACCTGGGCTCCATTGTGGAGAAGGCGTCGTCGGAGGAACTGTTCACAAACCCCATCCACCCCTATACGAAGGCGCTGCTCTCCGCGATACCTGTACCGGATCTGTCCTACCGGCGGCAGCGGATTTCCCTGAAGGGGGAAATCACCAGCCCCGTCAATCTGCCGGATGAGTGCCGCTTCGCCAATCGTTGCTTTGAGTGCCAGGAACATTGCCGGGCCGGCATTCCTCCGCTGCTGGAGGTAAGCCCCTATCACTATGTCGCCTGCTTTGACCACCAGTGACCGCAGTTCTGCCCGCATCAGCCGGGCGCATGGGGAAAGGAAGAGGAAAGGAGGAACAGATGGTGTCGTCTCTGTCGCAGCATCCCTTTGCGGCCTCCCTCTGGGAGTTCAATACAGTGTCGGTCGCGACCCGCATCCTGCTCTCCGCTCTGTTGGGTGGGTGCATTGGTTTTGGCCGGGGCCGCCATGGCCGGGCAGCCGGCCTGCGTACACACATTCTGGTCTGCCTGGGCGCCAGCATGACCGCCATGGTGGGACTCTATGTGTCCCTCGTCCTGGGGTTTGACAACGATCCCATGCGTATTGCTGCCCAGGTAATTTCCGGAATCGGCTTTCTGGGCGCCGGCACGATTCTCACACGCACCTACACCCAGATTACGGGTCTCACCACCGCCGCAGGGCTCTGGACCACCGCCAGCATTGGATTGGCCATTGGCATCGGGTTTTACTGGGGCGCGGCCATTGCCTTTGTTATAGTGCTTATTACCATGACGTTTCTGAGCAGGCTGGAGCAGTCTGTTAAGGAAGTGGAACTGAATATCTTCTATCTGGAACTGACAGACATCAGCCGGGTCAACGAGTTTTTCCACGCCAACAAGGAAAAACTGGCGGAGATTCGGGTGGTGCCGGCTAAAAGCGGTACCCCGGCCAATGTAGGCGTGATATGCACCCTTGGGGATACGAAATGCATTCCTCGGTGGTTGCAGGAGACGCAGGAACTGGAGTATGTGGCCATTGCTCTGCCGGAATCCAAGCACTCTGTGGAAATCTGTAAATGACATGGTGGCCGCCGTGCTTTGCTTGGCATTTTTCAAAAAACAGCGGAGCCGCCGCAGAGTGAGAAACTCTGCGGCGGCTCCACCGGTTGCAGCGGAAGGGAGAAGGGGAGCACGGTGACTCCCGGCTCTCTTACTCCGCGATAATTTTTTTCAGCTTTACAAACCGTGGCAGGCCGTCCACCTTCCGCATCCTGGTCTCACCCTGGATAAGGGGGAGCGCATAGTCAATGAAGGGGCGCTCAATACCATTGGCGGCGGCATTGATCCACTCCCGGGGGAACTTTTTCTCCGTGTTGGCTACGTCAGTGAGATTGAACAGTTTGGTTTTACAGACATACTTGCCATTTTCATAGCTGCGCTCAAATCCAACCATTTTATCGGTGAGGCCGGCCACGGCGTTCTCCACGGCGGCCTTACCGGACATAAAGGACTCGTCGATATCCGTCTGGGAGGCCAGATGGGCGCCGCAGCGCTGGAGAAGGCTCAACTCGATGCCACGGACCTTGGCGCCGATGGCCTTTTTGCAGACATCCGCCAGCATAGCGGCCAGACCGCCCAGCTGGGCGTGGCCGAAGCCGTCTGTAGCAGAGGTCTTCGCTTCGGAGACAAAGGAACCGTCGGCATAGTGGATCCCCTCACTGACCGCCACCATGCAGTTTCCATTTTTTTCGTAGACGGACTTCACGTCGGCCAGGAAGGACTCCATGCTGAAGTTGGTTTCCGGCATATAGATGAGGTCAGGGCCGGCGCCGTAGGCGGTGGCCAGGCTGGCGGCGGCGGTGAGCCAGCCGGCATGGCGGCCCATGATCTCAATGATGCAGATCATGCCGGTGTCATAGACCCGGGCGTCCTGGTAGACCTCCATGCAGCTGGTAGCGATATACTTGGCGGCGGAGGCGTAGCCGGGGCAGTGGTCGGTGCCGAAAAGATCGTTGTCGATGGTCTTGGGCACACCCATTACCCGGCACTCGTAGCCCACCCGCTGCATATATTTGCTGATCTTATTGCAGGTATCCATGGAGTCGTTTCCGCCATTATAGAAGAAGTAGCGGACATCGTATTTCTTAAAAATCTCCAGAATGCGCTTATAATCGGTATCATCCACGTCGGGGTCCGCGATCTTGTAGCGGCAGGAGCCCAGAGCAGAGGAGGGGGTGTACATAAGATACTCCAATTCCTCCCTATCCTCCTGGGTCATGTCGATGAGTCGGTCGTTCAGAACACCCTTAATGCCGTGCTCGGCGCCGTAGACCTTTGTAATCACGTCGCTGTCCAGCGCTGTGCGGATGACGCCGTATGCGCTGGCGTTGATGACGGCGGTGGGACCGCCGGACTGGCCGATGATGCAGGCGCCTTTAAGAACATTCATGGGAATTACCTCCATATCAAATTTACCCTTGTCCAAATATGCTGGTTCATACAAAAACAGTATAGCAATTTTTATTCCGGTTGTAAACAGCATTTTTGCACGGAAGTCGGGCAGATCTGGTAAATGAACGTGTAAATTGTAACAAATCGCATAAAATAAACAAAGAACTTCAACTTGCTCATAGCAGTTTTGACGCTCTTGCCCGTTGTAATTTGGCGAATTTATGATAAAATACACGTATACTTTAATAATAGGAGGATATTGCCATGCCCCTTGTTACTACCAGAGAGATGTTCCAGAAGGCATACAATGGCGGGTACGCCATCGGCGCTTTCAACGTCAACAATATGGAAATTGTCCAGGGCATTACCGAAGCCGCCCAGGAGGTCAGCGCTCCTCTGATTCTGCAGGTGTCTAAGGGTGCCCGCGCCTATGCCAACCATACCTATCTCATTAAGCTGGTGGAGGCTGCTGTGATTGAGACCGGCCTTCCCATCTGTCTGCATCTGGATCATGGCGACAGCTTTGAGACCTGCAAAAGCTGCATTGACGGCGGTTTTACCTCTGTTATGATTGATGCCTCCTCCAAGAGCCTGGCTGAAAACATCGAAATCACCCGCAAGGTGGTGGAGTATGCCCATGACCGCGGTGTGGTGGTAGAGGCGGAACTGGGCGCTTTGGCCGGCATTGAGGACGAGGTGCAGGTGTCTGCCGAGGATTCCCATTACACCCGCCCCGAGGAGGTGGAGGAGTTCGTGACCAAGTCTGGCTGCGACTCCCTGGCCATTGCCATCGGCACCAGCCACGGTGCCTATAAGTTTAAACCCGGCACCAAGCCACAGCTGCGCTTTGACATTTTGGAGGAGGTTTCCCGCCGTCTGCCCGGCTTCCCCATCGTGCTCCACGGCTCCTCCTCCGTGCCTCAGGAGTTTGTGAAGATGATCAACGAGAACGGCGGTAACATGCCCGGCGCTATCGGCGTTCCTGAGGACCAGCTGCGGGAGGCCGCCCGTTCCGCCGTCTGCAAGATCAACATCGATTCCGATCTGCGCCTGGCTATGACCGGCACCATCCGCAAGTATTTTGCCGAGCACCCCGCAGACTTCGACCCCCGCCAGTACCTGAAGCCCGCCCGCTCTGCCATCAAGGAGATGGTCAAGCACAAGCTGGTGGACGTACTGGGCTGTGACGGCAAGGCGTTCTAAGTCGGTTCCTGCGCAAGCGATTATCTCCACCAAGGCCGCCCCGGATTTTTCGGGGCGGCTTTTTTGCGCGTTGCAAGGCCGAAATGGAAGGGAAGAGGATGGACATCTCTAAAATTAAAAAATAGAGGAATGCTATTGACAAAATTAAAATGCCGTGTATAATAAAAGCATGAACAAATGCTCATATGTTCAATTGTTCAACTGATTGAACATAGAGTGAGGAGGTGCCATACATGACAAAGGAGCACATCGAATTGTGTGAAGTCAGCGTGATTCATGAGGATGTACTCAAGCGGGTAAGGGAAAAGATGCCTGATGAGGAGCCGGTTTATGAGGTGTCGGAGTTGTTCCGGGTCTTTGGGGACTCCACCCGGTCCAGGATCATCTGTGCCTTGAATATTGAGGAGATGTGTGTGTGTGATCTGGCGGTGCTGCTAAACATGACTCAGAGCGCCATCAGCCACCAGCTGCGTCTGCTGAAGGTCTCCCGCATTGTGAAGAGCCGGAAGCAGGGGCGGGTCGTCTATTATTCGCTGGATGACGCGCATATTGGACAAATTTTTGCCATGGCCTTTGACCATGTGACTGAAGAGGGGGAGATGTAATGATGGATTTGGAAAAAACGCAGGCAGGAGTATGTGACTGCGGCTGCGACCATCACAATCATGACAACCAGGCGTGCTCCTGTGGGCATGACCATGAACAGCTTCATCACAACCATAATCACCATGACCACGACCACGGAGAGGCGTACTCCTGCAGCCATGATCACCACGACCACGGAGAGCTCTGCTCCTGCGGACACGACCACAACCATGCGGCGGATCCCCACAAGTCCAGACGAGAGCTGGTGATCCTGAGTTTGGGGGCAGTACTGCTGGTGGCAGGTCTGCTTCTAAAGGGGGTTGTTTCCAGTCTGATTCTGCTGGCTGCCTTTGCGCTGGTGGCGTATGACATCGTAGTGGAAGCGGTCCGGAATATCCGCCGGGGCGACGTGTTTGGCGAGAACTTTTTAATGACCATCGCTGGTATCGGCGCCCTCTGCATCGGTGAAATTCCGGAGGGTGTGCTGGTGTTCCTGCTGTACCGTCTGGGTGAGTACCTGCAGACCAGAGCCGTTTCCTTCTCCCGGGCCTCTATCTCTGCACTACTGGATGTGCGGCCCGACCATGCGAATCTGATGGAAAATGGGGAGGTCCGGCAGGTGGAGGCCGAGGAGGTTTCCGTGGGGCAGATCATTCTGGTGCGGCCCGGGGAGAAAATTCCCTTGGACGGCCTGGTGATAAAGGGCGACTCCCAGCTGGATACAGCGGCGCTCACCGGTGAATCCATGCCCCGGGACGTTGGGCCGAACCAGCATGCCATGGCTGGCTGTATCAACCTGTCTGGTGCACTGGAAATTCAGGTGGAGAAGGCCTTTGGAGAGTCCACTGCCAGCAAAATTCTGGAGATGGTGGAGAATGCTGCGGAGAAAAAGGCTGCCAGTGAGAAATTTATCACCCGCTTTGCACG
>OHQM01000971.1_pt1 | contig 13411 bp, 10 predicted proteins | sample 1577941 | NCBI WGS metagenome assembly OHQM01 (sample SAMEA3879604, study PRJEB24766) | human gut metagenome | biome: human-associated habitat; feature: feces | place: USA | collected 1985/1987
CTCGCCTCCACTAAATGTAAAACCTCCTTTTGAATGAAAATAGAAAACTTCGTCCTTTTCTATCTCCGTTACCACTTCTTCGGCTGTCATATTATTTCCATATAGCGAAATTGCCTGGACAGGACAATTTTTACGACATTCTCCGCAGCCTCTGCACCTGCCATCAATGCTACGAGGAACGCCTTCCGTGTCCGGCTGCAAAGCATTATTTGGACATAACTTAGCACATAAACCACAGCGAAGGCATTTAGAGTCATCACAGCCAACTTCGTTTGTAAACTTTTGTGATTCTGGGGTCGAGCACCATAAACATGACATAGGGCAACCTTTCAGAAATATTACCGTTCGCAGCCCTTCTCCATCATAGCTTGAACTCCTCTCAATTCTTAAAACCGCTCCCGTAACCTTCATAACGGCTTAACCACATGACAGCGGCGAAGACAGAGAGCTTTGTATTGTACGGCCAATAATCTCGTCCTGTACGTCCTTGCCCAGCTCAGTAAAGTATGCAGTGTAGCCAGCGACTCTTACGAGTAACCCTTTATACTCCTCCGGATGTTTCTGTGCATCAATTAGTTTGTGTTGATCTATGACATTAAATTGAACATGAAAAATATTAAGGGAACATAGCGTTTTCAGAAGAGCCATCACGTTTTGTATCCCTGCCTCAGTAGAAAAGAGAGTGGGTTCTATCTTCATATTCAACAAGGTTCCCTGTACAAATCGATCGTGAGGAAGCTTCGCCACGGATTTAAGAACAGCACTTGGCCCCTCAAAATCCGTACCACCATTAGGGCTGACACCATCAGCAAGAGGTTTCCATGCCAGTCTTCCAGAGGGGAGAGCTCCTACCTCAAGACCAAAGGGGGTGTTACCTGAAACTGGCAGTATACCAGGGGTCATCGTTCCAAAACGGCTTTTATAGCTCTCTATCTCGTCTGCAATATACGTAAAGATCTCAGCTGCCATGTTGTCTACCCACTCAACATCATTGCCATATTTGGGAGCATCTTTGCATAGTCTGAGTATTTCAGGGGAATTTTCAAAATTCGAATCAAGAGCACTAAGCAGCTGACTCATTGAAATCTGTTTCGTATCATAGATAAGGTGCTTGATAGCAGCCATACTATTAATGAGGTCAGCAATTCCAATGAGGATTATTCCGTTGCCGGTATTGTATTTGGCACCGCCCCAAGCGTAGTCCATCGCGCTCTGTACACACTCTTTGAAACTAAGAGAAAGAGCAGGGACTGTACGATTAAAACCTATTTCATCTATCAAATGGCTCCCCTTCACGACAGTACGCACAGCATAAGCAAGCTGCCTTTTAAGCGCATTACAAAACGCTTCAAAGTCCTTAAATTCCTCAGGGACACCTGTCTGGATAGATATATCTAACCCTGACTTGCGACACCGCCCGTTAAGAAGGGTAAACTCGACCATCGCGCCTAAATTTATATCTGCTAAGGCCGTATATGCGCGCAGCCTTCCTTCAAGATTAGTCTCGACACATCCACTCGGATTCCAATCAAAAGCTTCTCTAAGCGGAACGCCCTTATTCATTAACATCCGTATGCCTATATCATCATTATGGAAAGCAGGAAAACCAGTCCCCAGCTTTATAAGTTCCACAATTTTGCGCAAAAAAGAATTTGGATTTTTTGCCAGGCTATAACGAACAGAAAGTGACGGCTGATACAGCCGCACATCCATTGTCGCCTGCAGGATCATATATGAAAGTTCGTTTACGGCGTTTCTTCCCGCCGTATCAACTCCACCAACCGTAACATTTTGAAACATGGGATAGCCAGCGGCAAATTCTGCCGTTATCTTATCCTGAAAAAGACAAGGCTCAGCAAATTTTACCCACAGGCAATCCAACAACTCCTGAGCCCTTTCTTTTGTCAAGCGTCCGGCCTCGATATCAGCCTTGTAAAAAGGGTAAAGATATTGGTCCATACGGCCTGGGTTGTAGCTGGCGGCATTTTGTTCCATAAATATACATATTTGATAAAAATAGAAAGACTGGATGGCTTCATGAAATGTCTCTGCCGGATAAGCGGGAACTTTAGCACATATCCTGGATATTTCAAGAAGTTCACGCTTACGCTCAAGATCTTTTTCTACAGCAGCTAAGCCAGCCGCCTCTGCCGAATATCTTTCAGCTAAAGCTATTATTCCTTCACCGGCGATAAGTAGTGCATCAAGATAAGTCATCTTCACATAATCCCCGGGAACGGTCATGTCGAGTTTTAATTTACGCTCTCTTATTTCTTCACATATCTTTTTTATACCTTTGTTTATTATATCTGAATATCCTGCTGTAGTCTCTCCCCAGCCTCGTACTGCTTTACGGTCAATATATATGACGCCGTTATCCCTCAATGCTTTGACATCGCCTGGAATTTGAGCAAGCCATTCTTCATAGTTTGAACGTCCTTTCCAAAAAGGTTTTATAACGTCAAGAAAAAGCTGTCTGTCTTCATTCCTAAGGTAAAATGGATCGTAACGGCGCGTGCTTATTGTATCTAGTTCGTCATCAAGAACAGACCAGCAGGTATCAGCGCAAAGAATACCAGCTCGTATCTTACTTCCTGAACAGCCAACAATGAGTTCTTTATCCCATATTTTTACAGTCTTTTCTTCGCACTGTTTTTTTACTGCTTTAGCTTTGCGTACGTGCCAAGGAAGCCCTCCCGTCTCCAGAAAACTTTCCGTCAGGATTCTGGCATTTTCAAGGTCCATTTCCGGACGCGTGTTTAGAACCCTCTCTTTCAAGAAATTGATTCTCGTCATATAGGCTGGTTCGCTTTTTATTTGTCCCATAGCTTTACATTCCATGTTAATTCCCCCAACACTCTTTTAATAAATTTAGGAGCCAATTAATATTTTAGGATTCTATAATTAATTTTACACTATACTTATCAAAATTGTCAACCTACTATTCAACTTACCAGAGCCGCAGCCGCAACCTCAATATCCTGCGTTTCGCTTCCGCCGCTTACTCCTATAGCTCCAATAATAGTACCGTTGTCACAGATTAATTTTCCACCGCCAATAAGAGAAATCGCGTTATCATAACGGATGCCGCGCAAAACACCATTTTCCTTATTTACTAAATATGCCAGATTATCTGTATTCTCACATAATTTTAAACATGTAAGAGCTTTTAGCTGGGCAAGCCTAACACTCTCTCCAGAGGAACCATCCATTCGCATAAACAATATTAAATCCTGCTTGTCATTAAAAATCGCAAACGACATAAGTACTCCCATCTTCTCCGACGCCAATCTAGCTCTAGTCATAATTTGTAAGGCTTTTTCAAGGTTTATTGCCATATCTTCCTTCTCCTTCTAATAAAAAAGGTTCCATACCACACTATGATAAAAAAAACAGTCCCCCTCTACTTTTCTGGAGGACTGTTTTTTTATTAACACATATCATTAAAGATCGTAATGTCTGCCTATCTTTTCCAGCGAATCTCTCCACGGCTTGTAGCCATCAGTCGCTTTCATCTCATTCCAGCCAAGTTCGTTCATTCCATTAGGAGTTGTATTTTCAAGCATAAACGCCTCGATATCTTCCGTGCACTCCTGGCGCATCAAAGTAGACAAAGCCTCGTTCATATATGTCGTATAATTGAGGGCGCTCTTAAAATCAAGGCCTTTTGTCATACACCATCGTACAACTTCTCCGACTAGACCATAATAGGGAACCATGATACCTGTAACTGCAGCAAGAACTTCAAGATCCTTCTCAGTATTTACCTTTACAACGGCACCGAGGAGAGAAAGCAGATCATAGCTAACCTTATCATCACCAAAGAGCACCACAGGACCTATCCTTCTTGCCGCAAATGGCAACGGTACCGCCCTTACTACACTTTCGGATGGAGCAAACCACGGTGCGGCTTTGGCAATTTTTGTCCCAGCAGCAATATGTATGATATGATTTTCCCTTCTAAAGTTTATACCTGGAGCCACTTTTTCAAGCACTGTCGGTAAAAGCGTAGGAAACACGATATCTGCATTATCTACAAGCTCTTGGTTTGAAGAAGCAACGATAATCTTTTCAGGATATAGAGCTTTAAGAGCAGCTGTCCTCGCTTCATTTATATCAAAGACAAAAACCTTTCCTTGAAAATCTGACGACGAACAGAAACCTTTCGCAAGTGCAGTGGCAATTCCACCAGTTCCTATAAATCCTACCTTGTCATTTACAATCATTCTTCAGTATACTTATTTCCGGTGTCTACATCTTATTAAAATGGTCCAAGTTTCATTGCCGTTGCAGCTAACAGTGAAACACAGGCAACACCTACAAGCATAAAGTAAAGAGGGTATACCCACTTTATATATGTCTTATAGTCAACTTTAGCAATACTTATATAGATAATGAGCGTACCAAATGTTGGTATTATCATATTTGTCAGCCCATCACCAAGCTGAAAGGCTACAACCGCAGTCTGCCTCGTCATGCCGATAATGTCGGCTAGAGGTGCCATTATCGGCATAGTCACAGTAGCCTGACCGCTTCCTGACGGAACGAAAAAATTAATTATCGATTGTGTAAAGTACATCCCTATAGCTGAAAATGAGATAGGTATTTGCTTGAGTGGAATCGAGAGTGCATAGATTATTGTATCAAGCACATTGCCCTTTGTAAGAACCACAGAAACCGCACGGGCAAAACCAATGCAAAACGTACCTACAAGGATATCAGGCGTCCAGCTGCGAACAAAGACCTCGCATATTTTTTCATTATTATATCCAGCGACAACTCCAGCAAGAAGTCCCGACATCAGCCACAAAGCGGCTATCTCTGAGAAACCCCAGTTGAACTTTATCGGTCCTACCATCTGCAATACCGTTGTAACGAGAAACATTAGCATTAGTATCTTTTGGCGCACCGTCATCCTCTGGTCGCGTATATCATCAATATCTTTATTCCCTGCGGCAGAGGACGGATTGACGAACCCGGTAACACTCTTAGACGGGTCAGCCTTTACCCTGTTTGCATACCGGAATATGTACCACATCGTTATGCCGCAGCAAACCACCCATATCCCCACACGAAAGGCCATCGCGGAATAAAGCGGCAGTCCTGATATTCCCTGTGCTACCGCTACTGTATATATATTAAGCGGCCCTACCGCAAAAGAGACAAAGGTCGGCATAAACACCAGCAGGAGCCCCACCATCACATCGTATCCGCATATGAGCGATATGCTTATAGCCAGGGGCACAAACGGTATATGATGTTCCATGGCCCCCATCGCTCCTCTGCATGCGAAAAAGAGCATTAGGCCAAACATAACGATTTTATCGCTGTGGCAAGTCCTGAGTATCCAGCCTATCATCTTTTCCATTGTGCCGCTCTGAATATAAATATCGGTAGCGGCTATAGGACAGAGAACCATGCACATAATAGGCATAGACTGCGTCATACCCTCTATGATGCAGACAAACCAGTTGAAGATACCAACAGGCGTCCGCGCAATAAAATGGAAAGTGGTTGGGTCCACGACCTTGCGTCCAGCTACTTCTATACGGTCATACATACCGGCTGGCACAATCCATGTCATTAGACCGGCTGCAATAAGACAAAAGAGAATGATAGTCCATACGTGAGGAATTTTTATACCTTTTGGAGCATTCGCCATAGCTTCGGGATTGTTTGAAATGTGTTCCTGCATATCTTGCACTCCTCTCTATACTACGTAGCTCGTTAAATCATTTTCTTATAAAGCTTTCCATCCTGCATAATAACTAAAATATTATCTTTGGGATTTTTGAAAAGATCTATATTCTTTAATGGATCGTCGTTAACCAATATAATGTCTGCAAGTTTTCCTTCTTCGATTGTGCCAATTTGCTCCGACATACCCATAATCTCAGCGTTTACCCTAGTAAATGAAACAATTGCGTTCATCGCCCCCTGAGCCTTCGCCTGATAAGCAATGGCACCAGAGGCATACTTTGTATTGCGTCCAGTAAGGTCGCTGCCGCCACCTATCTTAACGCCCTCCTCCATAGCAATTTTTATCGCCTCATATCCCCGGTCATTTACAGCAATGAATTTATCATACATAAACTTGGAAAGGCTATCTTTCGCATGTTCGAGCACCATCTCATAGGTAATCTGGGTCGGCACCAGGTAGGTTCCTTTTTGAGCCATCAATTTTGCAGTTGGCCTCTCAAGAAGATTGCCATGTTCTATTGTAAGTATCCCCGCCTCTGTACAGCGGCTAATACTCTTATCTGAATAACAATGTGCCGCAACATATGTACCGGCATTATCAGCGACATCCACCGCGGCTTTCATCTCGTCAAACGTATACTGGCAGGCATTGGGGCCACCAGTCGGGCTGGCACACCCACCACATGCCATAATTTTTATAAAATCTGCACCTTCGCGCAATGTTTCACGGCAGGCCTTTAAAACTTCAGGTACACCGTCAGCAAGACGTGATCTGAACCCCATATTACCCTCATAATAGGGGCGGTATTCTGACGGTCCTCCATGCCCGCCGCTCTGGGCTATACATGGACCGCTTACCCTCAATCTAGGACCTACCGCCTCACCATTTTCCATAGCAAGCCTAAAACCGGCATCAGCCCCGCCAGTATCGCGGGCTGAAGTGTACCCCTGTTCAAGCAACTCACGCATATTCCTAAACATTCTTGCAGCTATAAGGCCTATTGGATTCCTGCGAACAATATCTACAACCTCAATCTCAATAAGACCAAGATGCATATGCCCATCGACCAATCCCGGCATAAGAGTATTTCCTTTGCAGTCAATTACATCCGCAGACTGAAGAGAAATACCACATTCAGAAACTTCTCTTATAATATTATTTTCTACTAATACTGAAACGTTGTATCTTGGATCTCCGCCATTACCATCAATTAATGTAGCGTTTTTAAAGATTACGTAACCCATAACTTCAGCCACCCTTCGAATAAATATATATTGCTCATAATATATTGAAACGTAATCAGACTATGCTGTAGTTCCACCATCTACGGAAAGTGTCGTGCCAGTTACATAACTAGAGTCTTCAGATGCTAAGAAGAGAATTGAACGCACAACCTCTTCTGGGTCGGCTATTCTTTGCAATGGGATGCTCTGACGACAGTTTTCTAATAGACGTTCACGTGATATTGGTGCACTATGCTTTGACATTGGCATCGCAGTATCAGTTGCACCAGGGCATACAGCGTTTACGCGTATTCCATCTGAGGCACAGTCTAAAGCCATGCAACGTGTCATTTGCACTACTGCTCCTTTTGTAGTTGCGTAGGCGATATGCCCCTTGCGTCCGCTAAGAGCACTATTCGACGCTACCTGTACAATGTTCCCCGCTATTTTATGTTCCCGCATAAGCCGTATGGCCTCCCTAGAAAGATAAAAGACCGCGTGAACATTAATATCAAAAAGTTTAAGCCATTCATCATCGGGAGTATCTACAACATCTCCTCTGAACATAGCACCGGCATTATTAACAAGTACATCAAGAGATCCCGTTAAGTTAAAGACATCATCTATTATCTTTTTACAATTCTCCGATTTTGTTATCTCCAACGTTGAGTGGTAAACCGCTCCCGTACGCCTAGCAATTTCTTCCGTCCTCTCCTTATTCCTCCCCACTAGGGCGATAGTTGCCCCTTCTCTAGCAAACCCTTTGGCCAAAGCTTGACCAATACCACCAGAAGCACCTGTGATCATGACAACTTTTCGAAGAAACCTCAAAAATCTCATCTCCCTTTCAGACTAAACACGTCATGTTACTTAATACATGAAAGCTAAATATCAGCACCTCCTATATAGATTCTATATTAGATATAGAATCCTTATTCTATTTTGGGATTCAAAATTTCTATCACAAGTTATACCATTTTATAAAAAATTTGTCAAATGAATTTTTTCACACTCTATTGATAGATAAAGAAATAATATTTGCATAGACTTCAAGTTTTTCAGTGATCAACTTGAAGAATATGAGATAATTTTATTTAAGTCAGGCTGTAACCATTATGTTGAGCCAGAAGCTAGGAGTGGGAAGAATGAAATTTAGGATCAGGCCATTCAAAGAGAGCGACATTGCGGATATCAACGAGATACGTTCCATGCGCGGAGTCATTGAGACGATACCGACGCTTTTTTCGGAGAGCGTGGCGTTCACGGAAAAGGTAATGAAGTCTATCGGGCCGAATGATCCTGTGCTTTCGGCGGTCATCGATACGCCGGAGGGAGAAAAGGTGATCGGCAACGGCGTGCTGCGCCTCACAGAAAAAGCGCGCCTGCGCCACACCGCCTCTGTCGCGCTCATCGTACACGCCGGTTATCACAATATGGGCGTCGGCCGCGCAATCCTCTCGCAGCTGCTGGAGATAGCCGACAAATGGCTGATGCTTGTCCGCGTTGACCTTGAGGTTGTGGCCGACAACGCCGGCGCGATTCATTTGTACGAATCGCTCGGTTTTCAAACAGAAGGGCGTCTCAAATACGCCTTCATGAAAGACGGGAAATACGCGGATCTTCTTGTCATGGGGAGATATAATCTCCCATAAATCGGCGTTTATACGCACGACTAACTTCATAACCGAGGGCTTGGCAATACTCACCGCACTTTAGTGCGCCTCCGCTTGCCAAGCCCTCAGTTATTTCGTTATTCGCACGTCTAAACGCCGATTTATCTTCGATATGGTAAAACATAAACAGCGATTTAGCTTTTGGCTTTGCCCTTATAGCCTTCCTCTCCGAGGCGTCAGGGAGCCAAATCAAAGCCCCTCTGATTTGTGCGATAAGTGAGACAGAAAATCTATTGATTTTCGTCGTCGAACTTAGTTTTTCCATCATTCGGCTGGTAGTTACATCAGAGGTGGATCGCCGCCGCTCTTGCAGCGAGACGGAAGGAGTGTTGCTCTGTTTAGCGCGGTTTCCATGCCAAACAGAGTCCGCGGCAAAGCCGCGGGAGAACCTAAGGTCAACTCTCCCTCAGAGAGGGAGCCGAAAATCTTGCAAAACCATAATTCACAGTTCAGCCTTTAGAAGCTAAATCGCTGTTTATCTCTGTTCCCGCTTAGATGAAATCGGCCTTTGAGGTACGATTTATCGTCTTTGTCCAATATCCCCACCATCGGCGGAAACTTTCTATTTCTCCACTTTTTATCATAACTTAAATTTATTGTTTCATCAATATTTATAATTTTGAGTTTTAATAAAACATGCTTATAATACACCCGTTACCGCTGATTATTAAGAAAGAGGGTTTAATGAATATGGACTTTGTGAGAAAGAATGGATACGGAATTATGCTTTGCTTTGCGATCGCCGCTCCGGCCTGGTTTCTGGGAAAGATGTTTCCCATCGTCGGAGGCGCGGTCATCGCTATTTTGGCGGGGATGCTGCTGACGATATTTTTGAAGGATAAGTCAAAGGTCGATTCCGGCATCAAATTTACCTCCAAGAAGGTGCTGCAGTGGGCCGTAATCCTGCTGGGGTTCGGAATGGACCTCAACGTCGTGTTACAGACTGGCAGGCAGTCGCTCCCGATCATTATCTGCACGATATCGGTCTCCCTGCTGGTCGCTTACGCGCTGCATAAGACGATGCGCATTCCCTCGAAGATATCGATGCTGATCGGCGTCGGTTCCTCCATCTGCGGCGGCTCCGCGATCGCCGCCACGGCGCCTGTGATCGACGCCGACGAGGAGGAGGTCGCGCAGGCGATCTCAGTAATTTTCTTCTTTAACGTGGTGGCCGCGCTCGTATTCCCGGCACTTGGTCAGATGATCGGCTTTAACATCGCTTCGGGAGAGCCTTTCGGCATCTTCGCGGGTACCGCGGTCAACGATACATCTTCGGTGACGGCCACGGCCGCGACATGGGACAGTATGTGGAATCTCGGCTCGGCTACGCTGGATAAAGCCGTGACGGTAAAGCTGACGAGAACCTTAGCCATCATCCCCATCACTTTGATTTTAGCCACTACGTATGCGCGCAAGGAAAAGGAGGGCTACGGCGGCAAAGTTGACATGAAACAGATATTCCCGTTTTTTATCCTCTTCTTCATCGCCGCCTCCGTCATAACGACCGTGGCCGTAAGCTATGGCGTTTCGGCCTCCACGTTCGGCCCCGTAAAGGAGCTGAGTAAGTTCTTTATCATCCTTGCGATGGCGGCCATCGGCCTGAATACGAATATCGTCAAACTTATAAAGAACGGCGGCAAGCCTATCCTTCTGGGAGCCTCCTGCTGGGCGGGAATCACCGGGGTCTGTCTGGTCCTGCAGTCGGCGCTGGAGCTTATGTAATCCCGCGATCCCGACGGACGACCCTCTGTTACAGGCGGCGCAGAGGCCGCGATATATTGAGACTGCCCCCGCGCGGGGCAGTCTTTTTTTATCCCTGCAACGGCAAATGGTTTCGCGCCGCCGCTTTCGCCCACAGCTGTGGTTAAATAATTTATCCCGCCGCCCTGCCTTTCACTATGATGCCTTATAATAGGAGCAGTCTGACTATCTCTTAAGTTCAAGGACGCCGGCGGTGATGCGGAATGGATATAAAACAACTGAAACGTTTTTTGGATTTGTATGAAACGGGAAGTTTTACAAAAACGGCGGAAAATCTTTTCCTCTCCCAGCAGGCCTTGAGCAGCTCCATCATCACGCTGGAAAGGGAGTTGGGGCGCGCTCTCTTTGAGCGCACGCCCAACGGCATCGTGCCTACGGCGGCGGGAGATATTCTGCGCGACCTGTCTATCCCTCTGGTGAGGAATTTTGACGAAATGACGCTGGAACTAGGCGCCCGGTTCGATAGGATCAGGGAACCGCTTTTTCTGGGGCTGGCGCCTGGCGTTCTACAGGCCTGTTCGCCCGACATGCTCTTCCGGTTCCGCGAGGCAAACCGGGATATCGAGTTAAAAGGCATAGAAAGCTCCGATACCGCCTGCGTTGAGAACGTCTTGAACGGCACGGCCGACATTGCGCTCTGCCCCCGCCCCCATGATATTACTGATATGGAATATATTCCCGTCGGTGAGGAAAAAATTTATGCCGTGGTCAACAGGGAAAGTCCGCTGGCAGGCAGAGGGTCGGTTAGCGTTGCTGATTTAAGAAACGAAAAGCTCGTCTCTCTTAACAAGTATTATGAGGTATATCATAAGCTCGTGGAGTGCTGCCGCCGTCACGGGTTCACGCCTGAATTTATCGTCGAAAGCGGTGAAAGCGGGATATTGCTGAGCATGGTAAAGATGAACATGTGTGTCTTCGTCTGTATGGAATATATCACGCGGGATATGGATATGGAGCACTGCCTCAAGATACCGCTCGCGGACGAAGATATGGTGTGGAAATATGGACTGGTCCGCCGGAGGGGCAGGCCTTTAAGTCGCGCCACTGACAGATTTATCGATTTTATCGTACATCATACCTCACGAAACTGACGCCGCCCGAATATCCGACGGCAGCGCGCCGCGCATACGGCAAAAGCCGCCCCGGCAAAGAGTAAAAACCTTTCCATTACGCCACAAATTTATTTTGTGGTATCACCATTTATTGTTGTTGGAATTATAAAAAAAACTATTGGATAATCGTGGCATCAGGCAAAGGACATCTTTAGATCACGATTTAGTAACCAATGCTGTTAAAAATTTTACGATAACAGGGGTGCGGTCATGAAAATAGTACAGACTGAGATACTGGTCATTGGCGGCGGCATCGCCGGATGTTTCGCCGCAATAAGGGCCAGTAAGATGGGAAAGAGCGTGGCCCTTCTTGATAAGGCGACGCTGCGGCGCGGCGGGAGCGTCGGTCCCGGAATGGACCATGTGTCTATCGGAGTCCATCCCGAATCGATAAGTTATGAGGAGGCCAGAGAATACGCGGCGTCCGCGAAGAAGGATCTGGTGGACCCCAATGTGACTTTGGCGGTCGACGTACACGCCTATGAGCGCGTGAAGGATCTGGAGGAGTTCGGCGTCCCCCTCAGGGAGGACGACGGAAGTTATTTTATCTGGCGTATCCCGGAACGCCATTTCTGCTGTATTTCATACAGAGGGGTGGACACCAAGGTCAAGCTGGGAAAGGCCGTTGAAAAAACAACGACAAAGATTTTTGAAAGGACTATGGGCGTCGAGCTGATCAAGGAGGGCGGCCGCGTGATCGGCGCGGTGGGGCTTAACACGAGAAGCGGCGAGCTCACGGCCTTTATCGCCAAGGCGACGATACTCTGCACCGGAGAGACGACCAGGCAGTATATCGCGCCGGACGGCCCCTTCAATACCTATTTTTCACCGACTAATACCGGCGACGCGGAGACGATGGCCTATCGTGCCGGGGCGAAGATGGTCAACATGGAGTTCCTTTACTGGGATTATGTCACCGTCAGGGCCGGCGGCGGCATCGTCGGGGTCAAGCCGTTCGATAAAATGGGCAAGCTCATCAACCGCAACGGGGAGGTCCTGCTGAACACCCCGGAGGAGAGCATCATGCGCTGCTTCATTATGCAGAAGGAGATCATCGAAGGCTGCAGCCCGCTTTACTGGGATTTAAGGGACGTACCCGAAGATGCCTTGAAGATGTATGAGAGGGAGATGTCGAACGAATATCCCATCACAAAGCAATGGTTTAAGCAGCGGAATCTTGATATAAGAAAGAACCTTATACCGATGAAGCTGGACCCCTGCTGCGTCATGGGAGGGCCGCTCGTTGACGAAAGGCTGAGGACCTCCGTTCCCGGACTCTACGCCGCTGGAGCTACGACCGCTTTCGCGCGGGCGATTGTCGGAGCGAGCGTCACCGGGGATATCGCGGCGGAGGAGGCGTCGGCCTATGCCTCCGCTATCGGGCAGCCCGAGGCGCCTGAGGCGTATCTGCGTCAACTTGAGGAAGAGATATGCGCGCCCCTGGCCAGAAGAGAGGGCATCAATCCCAAAGAGCTGGAACTGGCCGTGCGTGAGCTCGTCACAAACGACGTCGGTTATTTCAAGAGCGAGAACATGATGGAATATGCGCTGGGAAAGCTTTTGGATTACAGAAGGGACTTTACGGATAAGCTGACTGCGGCCAGCCCTCACGAACTGATGCGCTGCTGTGAGGCCAAAAGCATCATCGATTACGCGGAGATGCATATCAGGGCTTCTATGTACCGAAAGGAGACCCGCTTCCGCCACCTGGCAAATTATGTGCACTATCGCACGGATTACCCCGACACCGACCCCGCGTGGGAGAAGTGGGTGGTCATCGAGAGGGACGACGACGGCGAGATGACGATCGGTACCTGCGAGGTGCCGGAGTTAAAGGAGGCGTAATTATTTATGAGCGTGGAGATCATCTATGATAAGTGTCTGAACTGCGGAGCCTGCTATAAGCACTGTCCGAACGACGTGATAGGCTGGGACGGCGAT
>OHQM01000975.1_pt1 | contig 13351 bp, 11 predicted proteins | sample 1577941 | NCBI WGS metagenome assembly OHQM01 (sample SAMEA3879604, study PRJEB24766) | human gut metagenome | biome: human-associated habitat; feature: feces | place: USA | collected 1985/1987
GGCCGTGGAACGCTGGCTGGGCTTTGCTTCCGACGCAGATGCGGAATATGATGAAATCGTGGAAATTGACGGAGCTTCCATTGAGCCTACATTGACATGGGGCATTTCTCCGGACCAGAATACGGGCATCAGCGGCAGCACTCCCAACCCATCCGACGCAGCGGACGACGATGAACGGAAGATGATCAATGAAGCGCTGGAATACATGAAATTCCCCGCGGACATGCCTCTTAAGGGGCTGCCGGTTCAAGTGTGCTTCGTAGGTTCCTGCACCAATGGGCGCATTTCAGACTTCCGGGAAGTGGCCGCCCTCATCAAGGGTCGCCATGTGGCCCCCGGCATCAGGGCGCTGGCCGTTCCCGGCTCCCAGATGACTGCCCGGCAGTGTGAAGAGGAAGGCATTGCGGACATTTTCCGTGAAGCCGGCTTTGAATGGCGTCTGGCGGGTTGCTCCATGTGCCTGGCCATGAATCCAGACAAGCTCCAGGGTGACCAGCTCTGCGCCAGTTCCTCCAACCGGAACTTCAAGGGCCGGCAGGGAAGCCCCACCGGACGCACCCTGCTGATGAGCCCGGCCATGGTGGCCGCCGCTGCTCTGACCGGGAAAGTCTCCGATGCCCGCGAAGTGTTCTCCCTGAATTAACTTTCCAATTTTTTCCTTTATGTCTCTGACCCAATTCACCTCCATCACCGGCACCTGCGTTCCCGTTCCGGGACCGGACATGGACACGGACCGCATCATCCCTGCCCGCTTCCTTAAATGCATCACGTTTGACGAACTGGCGGGAGTCATGTTCTGGGACGAACGCTTCGACGAAAACGGACAATCCAAATCCCACCCGGTGGACGATCCCCGCTTCAAAGGGGCTTCCATCATTTTGGGCGGCTCCAACTTCGGCTGCGGTTCCTCCCGTGAGCATGCCCCGCAGACGATCAGGCGCTCCGGCATCAAAGCCGTCATTGCGGAATCTTTCGCGGAAATCTTTTTCGGCAACAGCACCGGTATCGGTTTGCCCTGCGTGTGCGCGTCTGCCGCCGACATTGCCGCTCTGGCCCGGCACATTTCCTATCACCCGGAAACGGAAGTGACGATTGATCTCCTGAACATGACAGCTTCCTGGAAGGAAGGCTCCTTCCCCATCCGGATGCCGGCGGAAGCCCGCGAAGCCCTGACCCGGGGCCGCTGGGATTCCATTGCGGAACTGCTTGTCAACATGGACGCCGTAGAAAAGAAAAACAAGGAACTGCCCCAGGTCGCAGCCTCCTGCTGATTCAGCATTCACCTCTTTCCTCCCCTTCTATCCCCCTTCCCCATATGATTTTCAGAATTACAGACTACGTCCACTACGGCACGCTGGACAACCGTGAACGCGGAACCGTCCGCCTTACGCTGCAGCTCATGGGGATGCCCCATCCGGTAAATATCACCCTGCAGGGGGACTGCCTCCAGGATCTGGCCGGTTGCGTGGTTGATTTCAGGAATCCCTCTCCCCAGACCCTTCCCGCAGAACTTACCCAGATCCCGGAACATATCCAGGGAGTAGCGGGAGACATGACGGCCAGCCGCCGCATGCCTGTCAAAGGCAGGAAAACCATGGAAAACGCCCTGTATCTGGAATGGTTCACCAGCCACCATGACATGGTGCTGCTGGAAAGTACGGTCTTCTCCATCAAAGTCTCGCTCCCCGAATGGATTATGGATTCCTGCGAAGAGCAGGCCCAGATCATGGCGAACCAGCAGATGCTGCGGACCCAGGTAAAGGAATGGTCCAGGGCCTATTCCAACCACCAGGAGGACGGAAGCCTGCCCGACCACCACTGGGACAAACGCCTGCGGGAGGCGGAAGCCATCGCCATCGCCTACCAGGAGGTATTCCAGAAATACAGGCTGAACCCCAGCGGAGACATCCGTGTGGCCTTTGTCATGGGCTGGGATGAAGTGCTGGACAACATCGCCCAGTCGGAAGAAACGGGGACGCCCTGTTCCTGCAAAAGCACCGGCATGCTCAGCCTGTTTGACATTCTCAACGAACAGGAGGCCCGGGAAGTGCAGTCCTGCATGTTTCATCCCCTCTTCCAGCAGGTGATGGAGCTGACGGATCTGTGCCAGCACCGGTTCAGCCGGGAAATCAACAAAGCCCAGAGGAACAGGACGGGGCCGCCGGAACCCCTGAACCAGATTTTTTACTGCATCCGCTACATCACCCCGCGCATTCTTTCCTGCCTCCTTCAGGAGAAGGAAGACGCGGCGGACTACTGCACCATGGCCGCCCGCATGGCCCTGTGCGTGGAACAAACGCGCCAGACGGTAGCTGCGCTGGACATCCGCGGCTACCAGATGGACGGCGAAATAGCGGAACGTTTCTCATCCCTGCTGGAGGAAGTCAATTCCTTCCAGGAAAGCCTGGCAACACAAAGCCGCAAAAGCAACCTGTAACAACAAAACCTTCCCTGGCAACACAATCTTCATCTTTGCGTATGATACATTCCCACACCTGTTTTCAAGGGCTGTGCGCAGTCCTGGCCGGTGCCGCTCTTTCCCACGCGGATGAGCCGGCTGTTTCCATTTCGGACTTCGGGGTGGACAAGGTCATGTCCGGCCCTGTCGTTTCCATCAATGATCAGTACAAGGGCGTCGTGAAAATTGAGATGGATTCCCTGACTCCGGATTACGCTACTCCGTGGAATACCGGCCGCTACCAGGGGGGCATCGGCACCGGCTTTCTGATCGGGGAAAACGCCTTCATGACGAACGCCCATGTAGTCAGCAACGCGGAACGCATTTATATCTCCATGTACGGAGATTCCCGTAAAATTCCCGCCAGGGTCAAATTCATCGCCCATGACGCGGATCTTGCTCTGCTGGAGGCGGACGATCCCAGGCCCTTCAAAGGAATACGGCCTTTTGAATTCAGCAAAAACCTGCCTCATCTGGAAGACGAAGTAAGGGTGATCGGCTACCCCATCGGCGGCAACAGGCTTTCCGTCACACGCGGCGTGGTCTCCCGCATTGATTTCACCACGTACGCCCACCCCCGCAACACGGAACACCTGACCATCCAGGTGGACGCCGCCATTAACCCGGGCAACAGCGGTGGCCCCGTCCTGATGGGGAATAAAGTCATCGGCGTGGCATTCCAGGGCCTGAACAACGCCAATAACACGGGGTACGTGATTCCAACCCCCGTCATCCGCCACTTTCTGGAAGACATCAAGGACGGTGTCTATGATGGTTACGTGGACATGGGCATTCAGGCTGCGCCCATCCTGAACCCGGCCATGCGCAAAGCGTTCGGCCTGCCGGACGACGAAAAAGGCGTCCTGATCGGCAAGGTGCTCAAGGGGTCCTCCGCCGACGGCGTGCTCCGCAACGGGGACCTGCTGATGAAAGTGGACGGCTATGATGTGGACAGTTCCGCCATGATTGAACTGGACGGCCAGAAAATCAGCATGAAAGAACTCATTGAGCGCTGTTTTAAAGACGACCGGCTCCCGCTGGATATCATTCGCGACGGCAAGCCCATGAAGGTGGAAATGGTGATGAAGCCATCCCCCTCCAGAGACCTTCTGATGGCGGAATATGATAAAATGCCCCGCTACGTCGTCTTTGGAGGCCTGGTGTTCCAGCCCATCCAGCGCAACGTGCTCGCGGCGGCGGACATCTCCATGCTGGACGTTGCACTGGACATCCGGAATTACCAGGAAGACGGCGGCTGCGTGGACCATGAAGACATGGTCATCATCACCAAAGTGCTGGATGATGAGGTAAACGCGCGTCTGTCCGGCTCCATTTCCAATTCCATTGTGGAAAAAATCAACGGCGTAAAGGTTAAAGGCCTTACCCACGCCTACGAACTCCTTTACCCGGAGAACATGCCGGAATACGTCGTCGAACGGCTAATGGAGATACTAAACGAACAGGAAAAGCCGCTCAAAAACAGCAAGATAATGCTTTTAGGTATTGCATACAAGGGAGATATTGATGACCTGCGCGAATCACCAGCCCTTAAAGTATGGGAAGAGTTGGAAAAGAAAGGTGCTAGAGTTGAATATTATGACCCTTATTGTAAAAATACTAAATGGAAAAACAGTATTGTTGAGTCTGTAGTGTTAACTCCAGATTTGGTAGCATCTTATGATGCCATTGTCGTTACAACCTGGCACAAACATAATGTGGATTATCAAATGGTATTGGACAACGCGAAGATACTTTTTGATACCAAAAATGCGGTGGTAAGTGCACTTGGTGAAAGTGTCTTATCCGCTGCAAATTATATCAGGCTTTAGCAGAATCATTAGGAGCTAATAAATATGAAATTAAAAAATTTTGTTTCTGAGTTTCTTAATGTGACAATTAAAAATGATATTGAGTACACAGGTATGGTTGATTCCGTCAGGCCAAATACAATAAGTTTTTTAGATAATCCTAAATTTGCCAAAGATATAAACAGAAATCCTAATATTTCTGTAGTACTAGTTAGAGAAAAGGATGCGGCATTGCTTCAGGGTAATGTTGAAACAGTGATAGTAGAAAATCCTAAAGCGGCTTTATTTAGTTTGCATAATGAATACTGCAAAAAATACTTGACATATAAGGTGAATAAAATTGCAAAATCTGCTTCTATTCACGCAAGTGCCTATATTGCTCCTGAAGGGGTTAACATCGGAGAAAATGTTATTATCGCCCCAAACGCCACTATTCTTTGTGGCGTAGAAATTGGCGACAATACAACGATTGGTCCCAACTGTGTCATTGGAGAAGATGGCTTCCATGTATTTGAAGATTTAAATGCGACAAAAAAAATAGTGATACACGATGGTTTTGTAAAAATAGGAAAAAAGGTTGACATACAAGCATCTGTTACAGTTGATAAAGGTTTTATGGGACGTGATACAGTTATAGGCGATGAGTGCAAAATAGATAATGCAGTACATATAGCACACAGAGTACATGTGGGCAGAAAAACGTTAATAGCGTCAGGCGCATGTATTGCCGGTTCTGCTGACATTGGTGAAAATGTGTGGATAGGTCCCCATTCCGTCATTTCAAACAGAGTGTCCATTTGCGATAACGCGAAAATTCTAATCGGCTCCATTGTCATAAGAAATATTAAGAAAGCCATCAGTGTTTCTGGCAATTTCGCTGTGGAACATGCGAAACACATAAAATCACAATGCAGTTAATATGGTTAAGGAGTTAACATTATGCTAATATCCTACTATCTTCCTTCAAACAATCTAACCAACGACACGTTGGAAACTCTCTACGCCGCTCCCTCCTGGACGGCGTCAAAGATATACCGTAAGACTGGCATCAAGTCACGTCCTATCGCTGGAACGGAGCTCGTCTCCGACATGGCGGTAAAGGCGGCGCAAAATCTTTTTGACGAATACAACATATCCCCGCAGGATATAGACTTCGTTCTGCTTTGCACCCAGAGCCCCGATTATTTCCTGCCGACGACGGCCTGTCTTGTACAGGAACGTCTTGGTATCCCCACAACATCCGGGGCCTTCGATTACAATCTCGGCTGCTCCGGCTACATCTATGGACTGGCGACCGCCAAGGGACTGCTCTGCGCCGGCATCGCAAAAAATATCCTGCTCATCACCGCCGAGACATACACCAAACATATCAATCCGCTGGACAGGAGCACGAGAACAGTATTCGGAGACGCGGCAGCGGCCACATATCTCACCATAGAGGATATTGACCTGATTGGGAACTTTGTACTCGGCACCGACGGTAAAGGCGCACAAAACCTCATCGTCCCGGCAGGAGGCATGGCACGGACACGAGATGACCAGACCGCTGTCGAGCATGAAGATGCCAGTGGAAACATCCGCAGCGATAACGACCTCTACATGAACGGGCCGGAAATATATGCATTCACCTTGCGGGCGGTTCCGGGACTAGTCTCGGAGATATTAACTAAAAACAGCCTGACAATGGAGGACATTGACTACGTGATACTCCACCAGGCCAACAAACTTGTTCTCACCTCATTGAGAGACAAGCTTGAAATTGCTGAAGAAAAATTTTGCATCGATGTTGAAGAACTTGGCAACACCGTCAGCTCCACCGTCCCCATAGCGATAAAGAGGGCACTCAAAAGAGAACCGGAGAAACTTCACCCGGGCGCAAAAATCCTTATCGCGGGATTCGGCGTCGGCTACTCCTGGGGAGGAACGGTCGTCACACTTTGACAGACAAAAATACAACTAATAACCACAACGATACACATAAGATAAGAACACGAAGAAAGGAAGATTACACAATGACGATAGAAGAAAAAATCACACTGATAGCCGAAACACTGGATACAGATCAGGACAATATCAAACCTGATGCGGAACTCAAATCCATCGAAGAATGGGATTCCATGGGAGTGATATCGACGATAGCCATGCTCGACAGAAAATTCGGCAAAATCCTCAGCGCCGAACAGATAGAAGAGCTAAAGACAGTCCAGGACATCCTCAACCTGATGATTTAACAATGAATAACGGCGTATTTGGACTTGAAGGACAAAAAATACTTATAACCGGCGCCTCCTCAGGCATCGGCAGAGCGACGGCACAGTTAGCCGCCGCACAGGGAGCCATATGCATAATCAACGGGCGTGACGGGACCAGACTGAACGAAACACTTTCAACTCTTGAGGGAGAAGGCCATATCGCGATAGCTTCTGAACTGACGCCTGAAAACTGCTCTGCGCTGGTCAAAGAAGCAGTCGCTAAAGCTGGAGCATTGAACGGCTTTGTCCATTGCGCCGGAATCGAAAAAACTTTGCCATTTCGTATGACAGAGCTTTCGGATTTGCACGAAATAATGTCCATTAACCTCGACTCCTATTGGGAGATAACGAAAGAGATACTTAAAAAGAAAAACCACGAACCGCAAAAACTATCTGTAGTCGCCATATCCTCTGTCGCCGGACAATACGGTGCGGCGGGCAAAACAGCATATGCGGCATCCAAAGGGGCTTTGATATCGCTTACAAAATCTTTGGCGGCGGAATATGCCGGCCAGGGAATAAGGTTCAACTGCGTGTGTCCCGGATATGTAAACACGCCCATGCTGGGCAACGTAAAGAGGCTCTACAAAACAAAAGAAGATTTTGAAAGCGCGATCGAGAAAAAGCACCTTCTCGGACTAGGCGAACCGGACGACGTGGCTTCGGCGGTCGTCTATCTGCTCTCAGTTGCGGCTAAATGGGTGACTGGTAGCGTTATGAATGTTGATGGCGGGTATAACTTATAAGGAGTGGATGAAATGCACAAGATAGCACTGGCAGGCTGCGGCAGAATAAGTAAAAACCATATAGAGGCAATTACAAAACTAAAAGAAGAGGGACTGGCGGAACTTGTCGCCTGTTGCGACATTATCCCCGAACGCGCAATAGAGGCGGCGATGAAAGCCGGAGGCAGCTGCAAATCATATACAGACTATTCGCAGATGCTCAAAGAAACGGACGCCGACCTTATCAGTATTTGCACGCCATCCGGCCTTCATCCATATCAGGCCATCGAGGCGGCGGAGGCAGGGAAAAACATCCTCTCCGAAAAGCCGCAGGGCTGTTCGCTTGAGGCCTGCGACAGAGCGATAGAAGCGGCGGACAAGGCCGGCGTCAAATACATGGTCGTCAAGCAAAACCGCTTCAACCCAAGCATCCAGCTGCTTCGCAGGGCATATAAAAAAAGCAGATTCGGCAAAATCTACATGATCCTCGCCAACGTCCTTTGGACCCGTCCACAGGACTACTACGACATGGCCAAATGGCGCGGCACCTACGAGCTTGACGGCGGCTGCCTATCGAATCAGGCGAGCCACTACGTTGACCTTGTGCAGTGGTTTGGCGGCGAGGTACAAAACGTAACATCCCAATATTCGACCCAGAAAATAAAAATGGAGGCCGAAGACACAATATCGGTAGCCCTGAAATTCAAAAGCGGCGCCATAGGCAGCATCAACGCCACAGTACTCACCTATCCTAAAAACCTTGAAGGCAGTCTGACGATCCTGGGAGAAAAAGGCACGGTAAGAGTAGGAGGCTTTGCTCTCAACAAAATAGAACACTGGACATTTGCCGATGAGGACCCCATGGACGAAGAGGTAACCAACACCAGCGAAGCCCCGCAGTCCGTCTATGGTCATGGACATCTCCCGTATTACAGACATGTGCTGGATGTGCTTGACGGAAAGACAGAGCCGATGTGCACGGGGAGAGAGGCACGGAAAACTGTGGAAATTATAATGAAATCTTATGCTATCTAAAAATGTTTCGTGAATAACAATGCGTCTTGAAATTGAGAATAATATAAATAAATTAGCAAAAAAAACAGCCATTAATGTAGGGTTTTGTATTCTCTATGTCAATGGGTTTTGTTTTTTAGCAAAAGAATGGATAATGCCTGTTTATTACTCTAATCAGCTGTATAATAGTCCTGTTAATGAGACGATAATGTTTATTTTGTACATCTCTTATGTTGTCATGGCGTTCTTTTTAGCATTACATAAGAATAGTGTCAAATCATTTTTTTTATGGGTTCTATGGGCGTTGACGATACTGCCGCTTGTATTTACATATATATCTTTGCCTGAATTTCACAATATGTTTGATTTTGTAATGATGGCAATCGGTATATTTATCGAAATATCTATAATATGTATGGTAAAAATAAATCTTAACTTAAATAAATGGAGGATGAAAATTCTCAAATATTGGAAGGGGGGAATTGTTTTTTTTATCTTTTTTGTGATATATAGATATTATTATATTAATGGGCTTAGTGTTTTTAATTTGGATTTTAGGAAAGTCTATGAGTACCGTTTTATTTTGCGCGAACGCATGGCAGGATACCTATTATATGTAGATAATTGGGTAATGAATATATTTAATCCATGTTTATGCGCCTATTTTTTGTATAAAAGAAAAAAGTTTTTGTTTATGCTGTTTGTTTTTATGCAAATATTATTGTTTGGTTTCTCTTCGCATAAATCGGTGTTGCTGCTGGTTCCTATTATTGTTGTGATTTATCTAATGTCACCTATTTTTTTGAAACGAATAAACTATATACCATTATTTGCGTTATCTGGCATAGGATCTTTATTTATCTTTTACTATTATGATATTAGAGGTATGGTGCTTGCCTTAGTTGATAGATTATTCATTATACCATCGGAAGTGAACTTTTATTATTATAAATATTTTTCTGAAAACGGTTTTGATTATTTTAAGCATTCATTTTTTAGACATTTTTATATTGACAGTGCTGACTCATTAAATATTGCATACAAAATAGGTAAAACTTTTTTTAATGATGAATCTATAAGCGCGAATACGGGATTCATTGGTTCTGGCTATGCCCAGGGAGGGCTGCCTGTATTATTGATATATGGAGTAATTATTGCTATCCTGATTAACGTTATTGAGGCGTTTACAAAAAAAATTCCCGCAAGGTTAGTCCTGTCATTTGTGTCATTGCCAATGCTGACCTTATTTATTTCTGGAGATTTGCCTACTACACTTCTTACTGGCGGAATGGGAGTAGCATTGATTCTTTTGTATGGTATATCAATGGAAAAACATGATATACATTTTTAATAATGTAATTAATCTTTTAAAATATATATAACAAAATACGAAAAGGATCAATGATATAAAAATCCCATTAATATTCAGATATGATGCTATAATTAATGTGGCTAAAGTTAATATAATGAGTGATAATGGAAATATAAATATATGACATATTTCTGAAAAAGTATTATTAGTAATGCTCAGAGCGAAGTATGTTCTTAAGAAGACTAAGATACCTCCGCTTACAGCAAAAAAGGCGATTGCAGCAAGTGCATTAAAAAAATGAGCTCCAATCAAGAAAAATAATATTTTTATTGTAAGATATGCAATTTCTAGTTTTAAAGCAAGTTTTTGTTTTGATTGTATGTTGAATGTATGGCTAATAGGTGAAAATGCAAAAGATAACAGAATCAAGGGAATTAAGCATCTTGCGTATAGTCCAGCCTCCTCCCATTGAGCGCCTAATACTATAGAAAATATCTGTGGAGCTAGGAGTGCCATCAAAACGGTGGGAAAAGCCCCCAATTCTAAAAGTAACTGATATGTTTTTAGCGTTAAAAAATTAAGATTACCCTGATATTTTGCAACACTTGCTCGCTGCAAAAATACTTGTCCAATTGCGTTCCCAATAAAAACACTAGGTATAATTAGCAGTTGTTGCGAGACTGAGAAAAAACCAGTTGTCTTGGCACCGTAAAAACTGAAAATCAGTATCGGTATGATTTGATCCCCAAAAGTATTAATTACAGCTGTCGGTGTATCAAATAAAGGAAAGTTTCTGTACTTTAATAATACCCGCTTGATATCAATTTTTTTTATTTGTGGCAGCCCTTTCCTACGATATAATGACAAGGCCACTGAAGAGATGCCACCAGTTTGTCCGATTATTGTTCCAATTAATAATCCTAATGGATGCAGACCCAATAAGCCTAAGCATATCTTCGTTAATCCTGCACTAAAACTTTGACTGATCTTAGTCTTCGCTATAACTTTAAATAGCTTTTCTCTGATAGCATACTGTACTAGCATATCGTAAGTACCAGCACCCAAAACTGCCAGAGGAATAAGGTATTTATATGGTATTAGACGCTCAAGTGTACATAAAGTGAGGCAATAATTACCTAAAAAAATAAATAATAATACCAATATCATAAAATTAAATATCTGAATTATCGATGCTAATATTAACAACGCACCTGCTTGACGATCTGTTTTGGGGAGTGCAATGGCTAAATAATATCGTAGTGATGATAATGGTATTAAAATAGAGGTGACAGATATAAATATAGACAAAATGCCGAAATTATTGGGAGAATATATTCTTGATAGTATTGGCATTGTCAGCATGGTAAATCCCTGTGCGACAGCGGAACCTCCTGCCACAATGGTTACGTCTTTTAGTATACTCCCATGGCAGAAATATTTTTTTAGAGACATTATCTATACCGCTCCATATCCTTTTTTAAACTATCAAAACATTCTTTTATCTTTGACAGTTGTTCATTGAAATTACGTTTATTGAGTAAAATATAATAATCATTGTCAAGTGCAGAACTTTTTTGCCTATTATTTATAGCATTCAATATTAAATTACATGTAGCCTCTGTTGGGTGGTGTGCATCATTGAAAGAGGTGTCATCTAATGTGAGTATATTCGGATACATAAAATGATAAACACTGCCAAATTCATCCACGAGTTCCTGTAGCCAATGCTTATAATTTCCCCATTGATTTTCCTTGATCAATAACATCAATAAATACTTTGAAACTGGTGTTGTATATACGGCAAACTCGCTATTACCAATAGCAGTTCTAATATCTTTTAAATATATTGAGTAATTGATATCGAAATCTGAGTTATAGACGCTTTGTTTATAACTTGCTAAATTTGATAATATCTCTTGTTCCTTTTGTTGAAGGGAAAAGTTATTTCTTTGGGGATAACGATATGACGTAAAGTTATTGCCATGAACGAAATAGTTATTATATGTTGGTTTGTAGGTTACACTTTTTGCAAGATTAAGTGCATCTTTACTGAATAAATTATTTATTTTTTTTGTAAAATCTTGCGCATTTTTAACATAAAATGTTGGTATATCATATGTCTTATCTATACTTAAAGCATGATTGAAAGAAGACTCTACTAGTATGAATTTCAAGGGTATCGATGATCTTGATTTCACATAATTAATGTAGTAAGCAAATTCAGAAGCAGTACCTGAGCTAACAGCGTAATTAAAAGAATTTTTACTACCTAGCTTTGAAGGATCCATATACGAACTTCTACTGCTACCAACAATAAGTGTATCTACTTTTATTGTTCTGGAAGCAAGATAGTTCGTTTTCTGAAGTCTTTCGTTAAAACTCTGATGCCATGTTTTTATATGAAAAGGATGATTCCATTGCCAAAGCGGGTCGATTAAAAATATGAAAACGGCAGGCAACAAAATAAATATGATTGTTGGTAGGAAATATATTAAGAACCAAATTGTCTTATTATATCTAAGAAACATCTTTATCCCCTCTTAATTAAAACTGAAAATATAGAAATTCACTGACTTTTTCCGTATAAGTCATTAGCCATAAGCTAATGGTAAGTGCGATACCACCTATGCAGGCCATGGACAATCTATTACATGATTTTTTAGAAAGTATATTGTATATGTTTGGGATAAACACGGAGATAAAGATTGATACGAAGAGGAATAAGATAAATTTATTGAATTCTTTGTTGCTTAAATTTATAGCATTTAAACTGAACGGGTGCAACCTGACAACGATAAGCGCACTAATTATTTCATAAGCCCTATAAAAATTAGGGGAACGAAAAAAAATCCAAGCAAAACTGACTACGGAAAAGGTTAATACTCCATAAATAATATTGGGCAGTTTTATGAATTTATTGTGAATCCGATATATGTTGTTGATAACGAGATAGGCGCCATGTAAACCTCCCCATATTACAAAATTCCATCCAGCACCATGCCATAATCCACCTATCAACATCGTCAAAATAAGGTTAAAATATTTTCTTAAAGGGCTTCGTCTGTTACCCCCTAAAGGAATATATATATAATCTTTCAGAAATTTTGACAAAGTTATATGCCAACGTCTCCAAAAATCTATTACGGATAAGCTTTGGTAGGGAGAATTAAAATTTTGAGGCAATGTTATTCCAAATAAAGCTCCTAATCCTAGGGCCATATCAGAATATCCAGAGAAATCGAAATAAATCTGCATTGTATATGCTAATGTGCCTAAGATTGAGTCGTAAAAAGTCGGTAGCACATGGGAGTCAAAAAGCATTATAGAGATTGGTGAAAAATAATCTGCAATGACAATTTTTTTAAATAATCCGCAGGCGAACAAAGATAATCCTAAATGTATCATGTCAAAATTTATGAGTCTACATGTTGAGCTTTTTTGAATTTGCGGTATCATCTCTTCATATTTCACTATTGGTCCTGCGATTAATTGTGGAAAGAATGATACAAACAGAGCATATTTATAGAAACTAATTTCTTTTAGTTTTTCTTTGTAAGTATCGACTAGACAAGCAATTTGCTGAAAGGTAAAAAAAGAAATTCCAAGTGGTAAAAACATTTGTGTATTAGGAATAGAGTGCCCTATAAAAAGATTGATGTTGTAAAGAAAAAAATTTTTATATTTAAAATATCCAATTAAAGATATATTAAAAATAATCCCCAGCGTTAATATACATTGGGATAGTTTAGAGTACGATAGTCTTTGCAAATGAAAAATACTTT
>OHQM01000981.1_pt1 | contig 13191 bp, 6 predicted proteins | sample 1577941 | NCBI WGS metagenome assembly OHQM01 (sample SAMEA3879604, study PRJEB24766) | human gut metagenome | biome: human-associated habitat; feature: feces | place: USA | collected 1985/1987
TTTATGTGCGGTTGGCTTGGTTCCCCAATAGCCTCTGGTCACATTCTTCAGGGTATAAGGGGCCGTTTCGGAGACACCCAGATAATGAATCAGTTCGCTGCCGATCTTTACCATGTTCAGATTTTCACAATGTCCTTCCCAGCTGGCTATTTCTTCCAGATAGGTAGGATCATCTACTATGATAACGGTATCTTCGGGAGAAAGGTCTTTCATCAAGATGCGTTTCTGCTGATAACACAGGCTATCGCTCGGGACAGGGCTGGCATCCTTCGTGCCCGGTGCCAGTGAATTCGTTATATTGACACGTCCCAGCATGATGCCTTTCGCGGCCGCCATGTCGGCAAATTCACGGTGGGATTTGTTACCAGAGTGAAAGCGGAAAGGTTTCTTTTCCTGGTTCCTGCCGTCCAGATAACCTTCATTGGCACGGTCGGGACGCAAGAAGCCCTGGTCGTAGGCATGGATAGCCGGGAAACCGAGTTTGGCGGTATAGGAAATGATGCTGTCGTACTGGTTTCCGCTGGTCATAACATCGGGCGAATAGGCAGCTGGGTCTTTAATCCATTTCCCATTGACAGTCGGATGAGGCAATCCTTCGGACAGGACGATATCCTGTATCACGTCCATCAAAGCCGTGCTGTCGGGACTTCCCCACAAGGCGATGGAAGAACCGATAAAATCGACTCCCGGAATCGGTTCCACATATGGTTCGGAATATTGGCCGGCATATTGGGTATCAGGGAATAATGAACCTGACGGCTTTTCGTACGGTCGCGCGACTGATAATTCAAAAAGATACGTCCCAGACTATCGACCATCGCGGCATTTCCGTACATGATGCGGTAATAAGGTTCTTTATTGGCATAGAAAGCGACGTCGCTGATACCGTTTCCGCCCAGTGTAAACACCTGTCCTTCATGCAGGCTGTCCGGCAACGGGAAACGTTTCGCGTCGGGCGTGTGAATGATATATTGGAACGGAGCCGCATCCCCTTCTATATCGGCGGTACCGCCAATGGTATTGTCGTTGAGGGCAAGCATACCGATGCTGTAATTAACTACATCGCTGGTATCGCGGGCCACTCCGATGATTTCGCCCAACAGGTTGTCGATATTGGTATAATAGGAACCCCATTGGATGCAGTCGATGCCATTCCGGGGTTCGAGGCTGTTCAGGGTCAGTTTGAAATATTTATCGGCCGGTTGCAGGGTTATCGTTGCTACCGAACCGTTCGGGTATTCGAGGGTAAAGCAATCAGCCTCTGCATTATAAACGGCCTTTTGGGGCGTATAATACACTTTCTTTTCACTATCATAGAGCGACAGCAACGGAGAGGGTTTGTCGGCAGGACTGAACTCGCGGTTCGGGGAGACAGTCGTATTCTTCATACTCGTGATATACCCCTTGTCGTTAATGCCGATACTGAAATAATCGGTCTGAAAATCCCATGTCTTTTCGGTCGTACAACCGAAAAGCGTCAAGGATACAGCCAGGAGAGAGAGACATTTCTTACACATATTATCCATATAAGGTATCATATTAATTTGTTTTCATTTTATAGTTTACCGTTTTACCGGCCTTTACCGTCACCTTGTCTTTCCATTGCAGGAAAGCGTTATCACCCAGAGGGCGGGAAGCCTGTTCCGCATTCTCGGCAAAGATTGTTACGGTGGCGTCATAGGCAGTAGGATTTGTAATTTGAAGAACCGTCTGCTTGTTGTTTTGCTTTACTATTTTCGCTTCCACATGGTCGAAGATGTACAACGAACCGAGGTCGGTACGCACATAAATACCGGGGATTTCCAACGCCATCAGGGCACCGTTCGTCTCGTTCCAACCCGTCTGTCCGCCGTCGCCACGTGAACCCCGGCTGTCGGCATCGCAATAGGTCAGACGTTCCGTAATCTTTCCATTCGGCTGGATACCTTCGGCATGCGCATGGATGACATCACGCAACAGTTCGGCATACGAGGCATCGCCGGTCGAGCGATACAATTTGAACAAGGCATCGCCGGACTGGGTACAGAAACCGGGAGCACCATGCTTATTCTGCGTACTGGCCCATACGGCTCCGGTCAGGTTTGCCCCCAACTTTGCCAGGGGAGTATTCTCCGGCAAGCGGTAAGAGAAAGAGACAGTCCAGGTGGCACACAGGTTTGCCAGGTCGGCCGACTGTTTCAGATATTGTTCTTTACCGGTTACTTCATACAATGTCATCAAAGAAGTCAGCAAAGCAACTGCCGTCTCCGAATCCGCATTTTGCAGGATATCACCGCAACCACCGGAAGTAAAACCGACCAATGCGAAACTGTCATAGTAATCTTTTGCCGCTTCACAAGCGACCTTCAGATAATCCGGATTATTATAATAGCCGGAGGCCAATGCCAGGCCGGCCACCGCCATGGCACCACTGGTCGTATTGTAAACAGCGATATCGCCGGATTCTACGTCCAGATAATTTCCCCATGTCCCATGTCTCTTCCAGGTATTGACGAAGGCATCCGCCAGGAGCCGTACATTGGTTTCCCATTCAGGGTCGATAGCATTGGCTTTTTCCTGTTCTTTCAGCAACATAAACTGCTTAACCATCCAATACAGGATATCCCCGTTCTTGCGGGTCAGTCCGACTCCCGGATGATTGGCTGCGGCATCCCGGGAAAAAGGCTTTCCGTCTGCTCCCAGCACATCATAATAATATCCGCTTTTCCCTTTGGCACGCGGCAAGGCGAAATCGAATGTGTTCTTTACTTTTTGCAGATGTTCCGCATCACCCAAAGCCAGCATCGGATACGTATTCATCAGGCCGCCTATCCAGCCATACGACATCCAGTTGGCATTTTCCGGGCAATAGTATTGCCACTGGTCGCCGATATAGTAACGGTCATCGATATTTTTCACCATACGGGTCAACACTTCACTCATCGGCATCAGGTTGCGGGGCGCTTCTCCGCCGGCATGCGACTTACGGTCTTTCATGAAACGGCCCAGCAGTTCAGGTACATCTTTACAAGGGAAAGTCACTTCCGTTACCCGGATAACGATCTGATCGCCTTTCTTTACCTGTACGCCCCGGTCGGGACTTTTGCTGAAACCGATAAATTCAGGCTTCCGTTCACGTACCCCCGGAGCACTGATGATAAAGGAAGCCACACTTCTGTCGGGAGTTTCCTCCACGATCAGGGCATGGTCCAGCACCTGGTTATTCCAGTCTATACCCTGGTCGGTCAACAGGAATATACCCTTTTGTTTTGCCCGGTCCAGGATCGTGATAGCCGGAGTAGCCGTATTACTTATATTCACTTCCAGGCGGGAACCGGCACCATATTCCGGGGACAATTGAGGAATAGGGTTAGAGGTCAGTGCCAAGTCTTTCCGGCGGTAATCGGTATTATCCAGTCCGGTCGCATACGCACGGTTGACGATACGCTGCCGGTTTCCGTTGTACACGGAAGAGGGAATCATCACGTAGTTATCGCTCGTCCAGCCATATTGGTCGAAAGCAACGGCCACTCCGGCATCTTTCATATCCTGTTTGGCGGTAAAGGTGAAGGTATACGTTTTACCGCCGTTCACCGTTGTCTGTTCCGTACGGACTTCCCAATCGGTGGTCGTACTAATCTCCTTACTTTGCTTTAACTCTGCTTCATTGTATGTACACTCCAGCAAACGAATAGGCTTATTCGCATTCTTTACTTCCGGAAGCCATGAAGCTTGTTGTGCAATGACACCAACATGAGCTCCCGACAAAAGATAGAGAGCACATATAAAAACACACTTGTATAGATTCATATCAAACCTGATTATTACTTTAAACGCATTTTACAAATTCCACTTATCGACTAACAATTATCTCCAAATAAGATTACCTTTCTATAATAAATACACCTACCACTCCGGTAAGATTTATATGCAACAGTCTTTTTTTATATTTTTAAGGTTCAAACCGACCTAATTTCGTTTGCTCCTGGCTATTTACATTACTCCTCTATTAAAAACCAAGAAGTACCCTGTGCTGTTACAGATACCGGAAGAAGTAAATTTCCGTTCTGATCCAACGGGTAATTCTTTTTAGAGCCATCGGAGGTTATAATCGTTACTTTTCCTTTCAATCCGGTATAATACAACGGAAAACGCATTTCTTTCGTAATATCGCGGTCGGTCGGATTAAAGACGATAACCATCCCTTTGTGTTTGATAAACGGATTTACATGCACCATGCAATCCAAATCGCGTCCGGTCGGTCGGCTGACATGAATAATATCCGACGTAAGAATATCACGGTACTCTTTAAACCAGTTAATCCATTTAGATACCAACTGTTTTGTCTCCGGGGTATCGTATAAACGATTTCCACGGATAGTCAGATGGCAACCACTTCCCAGAAACTGAATCAATTGTTGCTCATAACGGTCCAGATTTTCGCATAACGGTTCCAGACCGACACGCGGATCATTCGTATAGAAACCGACTAACTGCAAGGTCATCCACCCCATAGGCGGTATCTTATGCCAGGTTCCGTCATAGATATACTGACGTCCTAATAATAACTGCTGTTGCGGAGTCAGGTTAGCACTCGCTTCACGATATCCCATTCCTGTCGAACATTGTCCGTTCAGGAAATACCAGTCGGGAATAGGTATATACATGCCTCTGCGCTGTAATTCGTGGATCACTTCCACCTGCGTTTTCCACTGTTGCCACTGTGAATCCTCCAGGCCGGTATGATGCGGGTGGACGGTTGAAGCACAAGGATCGCCATGATACGGACCATCCATATTGTAAGTCATAAAACCCGTCTTATCGAAAAACTCCCACATCTTCGGATAATAGGTATCTTTCCATTGGCTGGCAATACAAACACTTTGTCCGAAAAGACTACCCGGTTTTCCCGTTTCCGGATGGATGCAATCCACCTCTTTTCCTCGTCCGCGGGAAGCGACCTGCAACTCATAACCACCCATGACAATACCCCGTTCTTTGGCATAAGAAGCGACTCTACGCCATAATTGCACATAAGCAGAATCCAGATTATCATGGCTGACACCCGGCCACGCCTGAATATCCAGCTGTTCAAGTCCCAATTCCGACATCTGGTCGATGAAAGACTTCAGTTTCTCCTCATCGTGAGAGGTAATACCTCCCGCAATCAACGATTCGGTTGTCTGGGGAGCCAGTTTCTTATACATCCGGCGATGTCCCAACGATTGTCTTTCACGATCGTCGCTATCCTGCAACAATTCGAAAGTGATATAAGATTTAAACGGGCTATCCTTGCCTATCCGGGTATTGGGACCCATCGGCAATGTGCTTATCAACAGATTATGATGAGGAAATCCTAAAAACTTATCCTCCGCCTGATTGTGGCTGGCCCAGGTATTATACTCCTTATCCACCATCCATCTGGTCGTAGAACTGCCGACATGGTAGATTTTGGGAGTTCCGGCATAATGCATCAGTGCACTGCCTTCTATATCGGCATTCACCAGAGCAAAAGAGAAATCGCTTTCGACATGGATGCGTTTTACCTGGTCCTGATTAACAGCCAATACCTCGCATTCCATATCATTCAGCACTATATTCGTATCATTTTCGTTGATAACTTCAATCCATTTTGCCATAACCGGCAAACCCTGATAAATCTCATAAATGACTTTCACTTTTACATCCTTTACGGCGGGCATGTTCCCTGTCGGGACAAATGTCATTTCCATACGCAACCCTTTGGCGGGCCAATCGGTAGAAACAGCATTAAACTTCCGGGTCCATGGGTAACGTTCCAGCGGCATTCCTGTTTCCACCTTTTCCAATGTAAATGCCAGGTCGGATGCTTCCAGTTGCGGATACCAGCTATCCAGTAAATAGGATAACTCCGGCTGTTCTTTCAGCCCTCCGACTTCATACCATACACTGTCGATACATACACGGGCTTCGGGTTTTACGGCCCGAAGATACTCCGCTTCGTTGGAATGATTCTTATACCCCACACAAGCCAGATTCTCGCTGACATAAAAAGTACGGGAAATCAGTCCGTTGTTCAGTTGAAACATCGAAGTCACTCCATCGTCCGACTTCTGCACGTACATACGGCATTGGCTTTCTACGGGTTCGATCAACCAATCTTTTTGTTGGCGGAGATTCGGCAATTCCGATACGATTTCCTTACCCGCCCCCTCTTGTTCCAGTTGGCGAACCAGGGATTGTCGCTCAGCCAGACGCTGTTTGCTTTGTTCCTTTATCTTCTTGTAATCCAATAAAAAATCAGAGTCAGGGTCAAACTTCCCTGCGGTAAACGTACTATATCTGACCTCATATATTTCACCATAGAATGCCTCCTTTCCTTCTTCAGATACAGCAATCGAGAAGTTGGAAGCAATCGCCTTGGTAGGATTAAAGATACCGGTCTTCTTTCCGTTCAGCCATACGGAACCTTTCTCGCCATCCACTACCATTGCCAGATGGGTCCATACATCTTCGGCAACCTCGCCGATAGTCACAACACCGGAACCTCCGGAGATTAATTGCCATTTATCTCCTTTTCGGACAATTACATATCCTTCTTTTCCGTTACCATTAGCCACAACAACCTGGGACGAATGCTTCTTCTGCTCTCTTTGCCTATTATGACGCGGCTTCACCCACACTTCCAGCATTTGATTCTCCGCAGGTGTTCCAAATGGATTCGCCAATCTGTAACCATCCCCGTCACCATTGAATAAAAGACCTCCTTCTCCCTTCATTTTTTTGTTACCGGGAGCATCGGCATAGAAAACAGGACGGCCTAAAGCGGTTAGCTCTCCCGTTCCGGTTACCGGTTTTAATTTATCGGGAGCCACCGCATAGGTCACATTTCCCGATTTACCGAAATTATAATGTACGACAGGTTTGACCTTCGCTTCTGCGAAAAAACATAGGACGACTAATGCTACTGTTAATGTTGTTCTCTTTATTTTCATTGGTATATACTTTATGTACAGATTTAACAACGCAAATATAAAAGTTGCTATCTCTATTAAAAAATAGCAAATAACTGCTAAATCAGTGGATTATTATTGCTTACTGATGTCACACTTGAAAATATCCCATTTCTCCCGATACGGTAGTTTAATTAATAGATCAAATAACTGGCAGGTTCAAACTTGCTCAATTCTATTTTAAATACACCATTTTGTATCTTGACTGGATTTCCATTGGGAACGCCTCTCAAATTCACAGGTTGTGCCACTCCATCTCTCTTTACCGGCAAAGAGATTTCACAGAGACCGCTTTCACCGCTTTGTTCCCATACACGCAATAATTTGCCGCCACCGTCAGGATTATTGCCATAAGCCGTTAACAGTACTCCTTTACGGGATATTTTCACGCCTTCGTTCATTACCGGCAATTTACCGGCAGGACAGGTGGCGATTCCGACCTGCAAAGGCAGACGAGTTTCCCATGCGGGGGTTATTAAACCGGACTCATCATCTGCATTCTTCAGGTTCACCCATAAACGGACTTCCGTAGTCAGGTTGCCATTCCAAAAAGAAGCAAAGTTTGTATTCCAACGATTATTAAACAAGTTGAAGTACACATGCGACCGGGGATTTTCATAGGTATCGGCATAATGCATAAAATCCAAATCGCCCAAAACAAATGCAGGTGCATCTATCGGGCAAACACCAACGGAATACTCCTCATCTTTTATCATTATTCCCGAATTGGACCAGATATAATTAAACTGGCTGCCTTCTATCAAATCTTTGGCCGGATCGACAACCGAACCGATACGTCCAACCCGATATTCCGGAGATTTTGTTTTAAACGGCAATGCAATCCATCCGGCTTCAGGTTCTTCCGTTGCCGGCTTATTGATTACGGAAAGTTTCACATCTATACAAGGCATATTCTCGTAAAGCGTCACGGTCAGGCCAGCCGTATGTTTTTCCTCTCCGACAAATGCAGAAGGAGTTAACACGCCACGGATGGATGACTTATGGTTCTCCACATGAAATTCCATATTCCGGGGAGATTCATGTATGCCTTTTGTCCGTTCATCCAAATAGGTACTTTTACCTGTTATCTGATAATGAGAATTTTTGTATTTGTCATATATATATTCTTTCAGATAGCGGTATGATTGCTCTTTGTCGTACCTTTCATACACATAAGAGCCAAAACCATTTTCAGACTGGTCATCCACTAATTCCCGCTTGTTTGTTTTATCCCAGATACTCCTGATGCATCCTTTCTTTTTGTCAAATGAGACTTTGTACCATTTGTTCTCTATATAATTACCCTGTTCTTCACCTTTTAATGAGTTTTCGACTTGGGCAGGTGACTCATCTGTCAGGATATATGTCTTATAGCCATTTGCCGGTATACCTTCGGCGAAGAAAGTACCCAGGCGTTTTGAATCGGCACCATACACTTTCAGGTCATAGATACGACCGGTCCCCACTTCTTTCACATAAGCCTCTTTGATAGAACCTTGTGACGGTAATACAAAATTCACCATCCCTCCGCGTTCCCATGGAAGCGGATTGTATACAACGAAACGGAAACCTTCCCTGGCGACATTTTCAGCCAACGTAGCAAGTTCATTCTCCAGTTCCGGCCGCAAAGCCTGCTCAGCATCTTCAATATAGCCGATATGTTCTTTCCATGACTCTTTCATCCGGGCATACGCAGGGTCCAAACCGGTAACATACATCTTATACCAGTCTTTGCCGGTTAAGCCGGGAACAAAATGCTGGTTGGCAAGTCCCCAGGTATGTTCGCCGTACATCAGGCTTTTATCATATATATAAGCCAAGTCTTCATCAATTTCGTAAGGCATGATTCCCCATTCCTTTTCCTGTGTATGCAAAGTTTCCAGCAAAGGCATCAGGGGACGTACTCTTCTTGCAGTCCGGGTTGCCTGCGGATTAGACATTACGCCATGTACCCAACTATCGGACATATCTCCACGTACCACCGGCAACTCGGGATTCTCAGCAAAAACAGCCTCTGCAAAATCAGACATTTTACCGATGCGTATTTTAGCATTGGGATATTTCTCTTTTATATGGGTAATTACCTTTTCCACCTCTTCTGCCGTTGGAGGTCCGGCATTATCGCCTGCATGCACGAATGTAAGCCATGATTTCAGCTTCCATCCTTCAGGAGGGAACATTCCTCCGCCATATCCCTCCGAAAACATGGTCAACACCCTTGAACCGTCGGGACCTTCCCACCAAAACAAAGTCGGAACCTTCACCACACGGTTGGTCGGATTGGAACCGAAATGAAAGAACTTGATTCCGGCATGGTGTAAAATGGTCGGTAAAACCCAGGTATGCCCCGGAACATCCGTCATTTTCCCGTCAGTCGGAAGTGGTAAACCGTATGTACGAGCCAACGAAGAAGAATAGCCCAGACCACGCACAAGATCTTCGAGTTCAAGCGTTCCCGTATGTGTTGTATAAGGAAGTGCATGCGTCACCAGGTTTCCGTTTTTTAAAGCACGTTCTATCCGCAACCTACGCTCCGGAGTCTGCCGATCCCAAAGCATTTGTTCCAAAGGCCATCCGGGGACGGTCCACGCAAACTGCATATCTTTCATCTTATCCGCATTTTTATCCATCACATCCATGGCTTTATCAATCATGGAAGTACGGTATTCATGTACAACATCACGTGCCAATGCCGAATAACCGATATCAAAATGACTTTTGAATACCAGATAAAACGTCATCTCCCGATTCGAGATCTGAGAGACATCGTCGTTCTTATGTTTTTCGTAATTGTCGGCTTGTGCATACAGCTGACCGGAAGGTAGAAAAAGCAGGCTTAAGAAAGCCACAGACAATTTTAATATTTTCATTGTATTAGTCGTTAATATTTAAACTTTGAAAAAGCATAAGTATGAGGTAACCGTTTCCTGTCGATCGGACAAAAGTAAAGACAACAAAAACTTCATCCAATAGCCAAAAGATGCTTATTCAGTGGATTATTATTGCTTTTATGCTATAAGAATGTATAAAAAAGCATGCAGATAAATCTTTACAGATAAAATCTGCATGCTTTGAAGTCAATCAAGTCTGCTTATTTTAATGGGTCGAAAGTACCTCCCCATTCGTTGTTCTGCTCAATCTTAGAATTACGATCGAGAACATCTTTGGCAACAGATGTAAACCAATGGTTCAGATCTAAATTAAACATATACTGTTTATCCTTATCTACGCATTCTATATATTCAAAATGGAATAATTTGCGAACTTCAGGATCAAACATATCTTTCGTCCAATCGAATTTACCCTCTTTAACAAGATTATAGTCATTGATGACCGGATACAAGGTAGAACGATATTTTAAATTATTCAATATATCGTAGCGTTTCCAACGACGCAAATCGGAAAAACGTTTTCCTTCGTAAGCAAATTCGATAAAACGTTCGTTGATATAAGCCTCACGAATTTGGTCCTGGGTAGTAGCAGTAACACCATAATTAGTAGAAGACTGAATACCGGCACGCTTACGAATATCATACAACACCTGCAAAGCTTCACCGCTCTTTCCTAATTCATTAGCACATTCACCATAATTCATCAGCACCTCTGCAAAACGAATTTCAATCCAATCAGTTTCGGCATTATAAACTTCTGTAATCGTAAGTTCATCCAACCCTTTTCTCTGGTAGAAGTTAGCTCCTTCCTGCTGTCCTCTATCAATTTCATCACGGATCAATGAATAATATACAAATCCTTGTGAAGCTTCACTATCTTCTAATTTTGTCCAGGCATTCCAATATTTCATATCACCCGGCAGTTGGTCTGAAGCACCTGGATATTTTGTACCCGGACAAAATATTGTAGCATGAAAACGTGGATCACGATTCATATAAAAATCATCCATAAACTGTTTATTGTAATCCGGATCGGAGGCCAAACGCTCTATATCCAATTCCAATTTAGTACCATCTGCTTTCGGGAAAGCCATCAACAAAGACAAAATAGCCTGATTATCATTCGCACCATCACGAGTAAGCGGTTCTGGACGGATATTCTTTTGATCAAAAGCATGATCCGGATAGTAGAATTGGTTCACCATAATCGCTTCACAATTCTGTTCGTCATACCAGATATCGGCAAAATTACCTTTATACAAACCTTTACCTTGGGCTGTCAAATAATCAAGTGCAGTCTTATTGGCTTTGTAAGCAGTTTCCCAACGAGAAGCATCGTTGTTCGGATTGAACATCGGACTGGCATAAAACATCAATACACGTCCCTTAAAAGCCATTGCAGCACCTTTGTCAATACGACCATACCCCTTGTCATCATACGAATCTGGCAAGTAAGAGATCGCATCATCCAAATCTTTTAAAATCTGCGTTATACATTCAGATGTAGAATTACGAGATACGAACAAAGACGGTACATCTGCTATATTCTGTACTTCAAGAATCAGGGGTACACCTCCTACCGTATTTACTTTATCAAAATAATCCCAAGCTCTCCAAAACAGAGCCTGTCCCATCAACTGCTTCTTCTCTTCGTCATTAAGAATAGTCACCTCATTTTCCAATTTGTTCAAGAAGAAATTGATACGGTCTATTTTCTCATAATCCAGCTTCTGTCCCTGCAATTCAACGGTATAGTTACCTCTTGCAAAGTCATTCATACTTGTAGGTCCGTTCATACCTTCATCAGTATTGTTGGCATTAACAGGCCATCCCGGTGTTATACGACCATAAATATCGTTTAGGAAGCCATTAATCATAGCCTTATCTGTCCAAACATTGTCTGGAGTTATAGCCTCTTTGTTTTCGTAATCAAGACTACAACTACCCATACCTAACAGGAACAATCCTAATATCAATATATTCTTTTTCATACACATGCTTTTTTAGAAAGTTACATCTATCCCAAAGTTAAATGAACGTGAAATCGGGAATTCATTACCTTGACCAATTTCAGGATCATAATAATTCTTATTGAAACCACCCAGAACAAATAAGTTAGTGCCTGTAAAGAACAAGCGCACATTGTTAAAAACTTTGTTGTAGAACTGGTTCTCCGGTAAAGTATAACTTACTGTCAAATATTTCATACGGAGATAATTATTCTTCTTCAACCAGAAATCACTCTTGTCATCATAAGTACGAGTAACATTTGCACTCTTTCTTTTTGGCAATTCTGCATTCGGATTTTCTGAAGTCCAACTATTGTCATACCAATCATGCCACATACGGTTCCATTCTACACCACCTGCTAAGTCATCAGCCCATTTGTATTCTGCAAAGTGGCCTGTAAACATCATGTCAAGTCCGAAACCTTTCCAAGTTCCCCCCAAGTTTAAACCAACGATAAACGGATTATTCTTATTCTTCAAGATCGTCTTATCCCAATCATCAATGATTCCATCAGGAGTGCCCTGTGGACCTGAAAGATCTTTGTAGACCATCATACCCAATTCAGGTTTTTGCCCTTTATGCAGATAATTAGGATGTGCAGCATTGAAAGCATCCAAATCTGCTTGAGTACGAATAATTTGATCAACTTCCAAACCTGTGATATAACTTAAAGACCGTCCTACAGGAACATCAAACCATTTAGCATTCTCGGCATAATCCTTCGTGACAACCTCATTCCAACCATAAGAAGCTGTCAAATTACCAAAGTAAGTAAAGTCACCAGACGCTCCATTATAACCTAACCGCAAATCAATACCCTGTGCATGAACTTCTCCATAATTTTCTGCAGGAAGTTTCTGGCTAAAAGTGGTAGGAGTTGAAACAACACGTGTATCCAAAATATCATAGGTATTACGATACCAATAATCAAAAGAAAGATCCCAATGATCCAAGAAGTTCATATCAGCACCTAAATCGAAACTGAATGATTTCTCCCAAGTCATATCCGGATTAACAACTTTGCCATAAGTCAAACCTACATTTTGGGCTGGAGATTTACCAAAATAAGCTTTTTTCCCGGCTTCATAAGATTCCATCCATTGCCATCCGCCAACCGAGTCGTCACCGGTAAGACCAGCAGAAGCACGGACTTTCAGACGGTTGATTTTTGACGTATTAAACCAACTTTCCTCTGAAAGTACCCATCCGGCAGAGGCGGCAGGGAAGAATCCCCAACGCTGAGAAGGAGCAAACTTCATTGAACCATCCTCACGGAAAGAAAATGTAAACATGTACTTATTCGCATAATCGTAACTAAA
>OHQM01000987.1_pt1 | contig 13165 bp, 9 predicted proteins | sample 1577941 | NCBI WGS metagenome assembly OHQM01 (sample SAMEA3879604, study PRJEB24766) | human gut metagenome | biome: human-associated habitat; feature: feces | place: USA | collected 1985/1987
TGATTACGGCAAGTACAAATACCAGCAGGCCAAACTCCAGAAAAACAACAAGAGCCGAACCGTCAAGCTTAAGGAAATCAAGCTCCGCATCGGTACGGATACCAATGACTATAATGTGAAAATGGCCCGTACGGAAAGCTTTCTGGATCATGGCCACAAGGTCCGTTTCCAGCTCCGTTTCCGCGGTCGTGAGAACGCCCACCAGGAGCTTGGCTACGACGTTTTCAACAAAGTCATCGCGGACATGAAGACCATGGCGCAGGTGGACCAGGCCCCGCGCCTGGCCGGCAACACCATGCACATGGTGCTTTCCCCGCTCCCTGCCCAGCAGCGCGTGAAGAAATTCACCGCCCACCTGGATAAGGACTTCGATTCCGAAGACTCCGCCTTTGACGCGGAAGACGACGAGTAAAACGCCTCTCCCCGTCTTTATACGTCTTAACGAACCTTCCTCCTCTGCAACATGAGGTGGAAGGTTTTTTATTAACGACTTTTCTCATGGAGGCAAAGTATTCATACAACGATAAGGCAGTTGTAATTGTTTTTACAGTTCGCGTCTGGAAACGAATGGAAAATTGAAAGACATTTCATGGATGTTAATAATAAGCTAAGCAGGTTGAATCTGAAAAATTGGGACATTGTTTTCGATAGGCAAATGTATTTCATGAAAAGATGGCTGTTCCTGAATTAGTTGCAGATATCGCTTTTTATACGGAAAGAGTTATTGACAAAGAGGAAAAATTATTAAATATACTGAAGCATATTATAATTTTTGATTGTTGTGAAAAAGATGAAAGGAAGATATGCAAGTTAGTACAGTTTTATCCAAATTTGAAATGTCTGAAGAAGACATTAAGTTGCAGTATATAACGCCTGCGATTATTGCAAAATGGAATATTGGCAGGATTACGATGGAAACTCAGGTGACTGACGGTAAAATCAACCTCAGGGGAAACTTTGTGTCTCGTGAAAAACCGAAGCGTGCAGATTATATTTTATATTTGAATGTAAATAACCCCATAGCCATTATTGAAGCCAAAGATAATAAACACAGTGTTTCCTATGGGTTGCAGCAAGCTAAAGCATATGCTCAGATGCTTGATATTCCGTTTGCATACAGTTCCAACGGAGATGGTTTTGCCGAGTTTGATGCCCTTACCGGGAAAGAACGGGAATTTAGCATGGATGAATTTCCGACAGAAGCGGAATTAGTGGCTCGCTATAAGCAGGAGTCCGGAATGACACCCGTACAAGAGACTTTAGTCGACCAGCCTTACTACAGTAGCCAGAATACATATCCTCCCCGTTATTATCAAAGAATAGCGATTAATAGAACTGTGGACGCGATTGCAAGGGGACAGGATCGTTTATTGCTGGTTATGGCGACCGGTACGGGGAAAACATATACCGCTTTTCAGATTGTTTATCGTCTGTTGCGAAGTGGGTTGAAAAGAAAGATCCTTTACCTTGCTGACCGCAATATTCTTGTGGATCAGTCTATCCAGCAGGACTTTGCGCCGTTGGAAAAGGTCATTCATAAGGTCAATATTGCCAAGGATAATAAGAATACCATCACTTCTCATGAGGTATATTTCTCCTTATATCAGCAGTTGGTTGGTGACGATAATAAAGAGCATTTCAGAGAACTGTTTACGCCGAATTTCTTTGATCTCATTATCGTGGATGAGTGTCATCGTGGTTCTGTAAAGGAAGAAAGCCGCTGGCGCAAAATTCTGGAATATTTCAGTTCTGCAACTCAGATCGGCATGACTGCAACGCCAAAGGAGACCAAGTATATCTCCAACCTGAGTTATTTTGGTGATCCTGTATATATGTACAGCCTGAGGGAAGGTATTGAAGATGGGTTCCTTGCGCCATTCAAGGTTATCAATATTATGACCGACATTGGTGACGGTTGGCGTCCTCGTAAGGGGCAGAAAGATATTTATGGGCAGGAAATAGAAGATCGCATCTACACCAATAGCGATTATGATTACAACATTATTATTGAAGATCGTATATATCAGGTAGCTTCAGAAATAACACGCTATCTTAAAAGCACAGATAGAATGGCTAAAACCATTGTGTTCTGTGCCACAGAAGATGCTGCGGAGCGTATGCGTCAGGCGCTGGTGAATCTGAACTCTGATATGGTCAAAGAGAATCCGGATTATGTGGTGCGTATTACTGGAAGCGATGATTATGGCAAGAAGAAGCTGGATTACTTCATTTCCGTCTCTGCGCCATATCCCGTCATTGCAACCACATCCAAGCTTTTGTCTACCGGTGCGGACTGTAAGATGACGAAGCTCATTGTTTTGGATGAAATGATCGGATCCATGACAGAGTTTAAGCAGATTATCGGACGTGGTACAAGACTGCGTGAAAAAGAAGGTAAAACTCATTTCGTAGTAATGGATTTCCGCAATGTTAGCAGACTGTTTGCTGACCCGGATTGGGATGGTCCGATTGTTGTTGATCCTGGATTCACTCCGGGTGGACATATACTACCTCCGGGCGGTGGTGATCCTGTTGACCCACCTACACCTCCAACACCACCAACTGTAAAGCCAGTTGTGGGACGTGATGGCTGCAAGGTTGAAATTATCCATAAAACAGTATCTGTTTACGATGCTAATGGCAAACTGCTCCGCCAAGAAAGTATTACTGACTACACAAAGGAAAATATCCGGGGTGAATACGCATCTCTGGATAATTTCATTCGTCAGTGGTCGAAGGAAGAAAAAAAAGAGAAAATCAGAGAAATGCTTCTGGAACGTGGCATTGACCTTGAACTGATGAAAACAGATCAGGATATGGCTGATGTGGATGATTTTGACTTTATTTGCCACGTGGCTTTTAATAAAAAGCCGCTGACCCGTAAAGAGAGAGCCAACAATGTCAAAAAGCGTGATTTTTTCAGCAAATACAGCGGTGTTGCAAGAGAGGTACTGGAAGTCCTTCTCGACAAGTACATGAACACTGGAATTTATGAAATTGAAAAGACAGAAATTTTGAAACTTGACCCGTTCCTTAAACTTGGCAAGCCCGCAAAGATTGCCGGATATTTCGGTGGTAAGGACGGATATATCAAAGCGGTTAAGGAACTTGAGAAAGCTATTTACACAGACGAGGCTGTATAAACAATGAGTAATTTATCCGGATTTGTAAAAAGACTCCGTGACATTATGCGCAATGATGCTGGCATCAATGGTGATGCTCAGCGTATTGAGCAGATTGCATGGATGCTCTTTCTGAAAGTATATGATGCAAAAGAGCAGGATTGGGAATGGGATGATGAGGACTATGTCTCCATTATTCCGGAAGAATGCCGTTGGCGGAATTGGGCTGTTGATGACTGCTCAGGGACTGTGAAGACAGGAGACAGGTTGTTGAATTTTGTGAACAGCACATTGTTCCCGACGCTGAAAAGGCTTCCTGTCGATGTATCTACCCCGATTAAAAAGGCTATCGTGCAGACTACTTTTGCTGATGCCAACCAGTACATGAAAGATGGAGTCCTGCTCCGGCAGGTTATCAATGTCATTGATGATTTAGACCTTGGTGACTATGAGGAAAGCCATGCTTTCGGCGAAATCTATGAAACGATTTTGAAAGAACTGCAGAGTGCCGGTTCTTCCGGTGAGTTCTACACCCCTCGTGCCGTTACTGATTTTATGGCAAAGATGATTAATCCGCAGATTGGCGAACAGGTTGCGGACTTTGCCTGCGGCACTGGCGGTTTTCTTACAAGCTGGCTGAAGGAACTTTCTGCTAAAATCAAAACTACAGAAGATCAGGCAGCTTATGATGCTTCTATCTACGGAATTGAGAAGAAGCAGTTTCCTTATATGCTGTGCATCACCAATATGCTGCTGCATGGTATTGATGTGCCGAAAATTTACCATGACAACTCTTTGCTGAAAGATGTTCTGGACTACACACGGGATGATCAGTTCGATGTTATTCTGATGAATCCGCCTTACGGCGGCAATGAGAAAACAGAAGTGAAGAACCATTTTCCGGCAGACTTGGCAAGCAGTGAGACAGCAGACCTCTTTATGTCTGTTATCATGTACCGTCTGAAAAAGAATGGTCGTGCGGCTGTTATTCTGCCTGATGGTTTCCTGTTCGGCACAGATAATGCAAAGGTTGCGATCAAGAAGAAACTGTTCTCTGAGTTTAACCTGCATACAGTGATCCGTATGCCGCACAGCGTGTTTGCACCGTACACATCCATCACTACCAACATTCTGTTCTTTGATCGCACTAAGCCTACAGAGGAAACTTGGTTCTATCGTCTGGATATGCCGGAGGGTTACAAGAACTTCTCCAAGACCAAGCCGATGGAACTGAAACACTTTGATGCTGCTGTGAATTGGTGGAATAACAGAGAAGAAATCAATGTAGACGGGTTCGATAAGGCAAAAAAATTTACCGCAGAAGAAATCGCTGCAAGAAACTACAATATCGACCTTTGCGGTTACCCTCACGAGGAAGAGGAAATATTGCCTCCTAAGGAACTGATTCAGCAGTATCAGGAAAAGCGAGCAAGCCTGAATGCGGATATTGACCGCACTCTGGCTCAGATTACAGGGATATTGGGAATTGATTTGGAGGAAGAATAATGACTGGGCAACAGCTGAAAAACTCAATATTGCAGATGGCTGTTCAGGGTAAGCTTGTTCCGCAAAACCCAAACGATGAGCCGGCTTCTGTATTACTTGAGAGAATAAGAAAAGAAAAAGAGCAGCTTATTAAAGAAGGTAAAATAAAAAGAGAGAAAAACCTTTCTTACATCTTCCGTGGTGCCGATAACTTGCCTTATGAGAAAGTCGGCAAAAACGAGCCTGTGTGCATTGCGGATGAGGTGCCATTTGAGATTCCGGACAGCTGGGTATGGGCAAGACTTGGAATGATTTCCTCCTACTCGCACACAAAACAGAAAATCAATGCCCAAAATGCCAATCTTGATATGTGGGGACTTGACCTTGAAGATATTGAAAAAGGCGGCAGACTCTTAGCACGCAAAACGGTGGGCGAACGCAAAGCCGTTGGTGACAAAACTTTTTTTGATAGCGGAGATATTCTTTATAGTAAACTCCGTCCATATTTGCTAAAAATTCTTGTTGCCCCTGACTGTGGAATTTGCACACCTGAAATTGTTCCATTTAAGGTGTTTGGAAAGCTCAATCCTGAGTACATTGTTGCTTTCTTAAAATGTCCGTATGTAAATGCAATTATAAACGCTGTTACCTATGGTGTGAAAATGCCCAGAGTTGGCACAGAAACAATGGCTGATTTGCTGGTACCAATCCCTCCACTTTCCGAGCAAAAGAGAATTGTCGAAAAGTTAAACGAGGTAACACCGCTTACAGACAGCTATGCCGAAGTGTATGTTCGAGTAGCAGGATTGAATCAGGAATTTCCAGAACTTCTAAAAAAATCCATTTTACAAGAAGCCGTTCAAGGCAAACTTGTTCCACAAGACCCTGCTGATGAACCGGCTTCCGTCCTTCTGAAGCGCATTCGTTCTGAGAAGGAGCAGCTGATTAAGGCAGGCAAAATCAAGCGTGATAAGCACGAATCCGTCATTTTCAGAAGGGATAATTCTCATTATGAGAAGTTGGACGGAATCGATCGCTGTATCGACGATGAGATACCGTTTGAGATTCCGGACAGCTGGGTATGGGAGCGTTGGGGCAATATATCCCAATCCATTCAGTACGGATATAATGCTCCTGCAAAGGATTGTGGTCGAATCAAAATGGTTCGTATTAGTGATATCCAAGACAATTCTGTATTATGGGAAACAGTTCCTTACTGTGATATAAAGGAAAATGAAATTAGCACCTACCTTCTGCAACCAAATGACATTTTGTTTGCAAGAACAGGAGGAACAGTTGGAAAGTCTTATCTTGTACAAGAAGTTCCTGAAGAAGCAATCTACGCAGGATACTTAATAAGAACCAGATACAGTCAATGGGTATACCCTCAATATTTGAAATTCTTTATGGAAAGTGAACTGTATTGGAGCCAGCTGCGTAATGGCACTATTGCGACAGCGCAACCAAACTGTAATGGCAGAACGTTAGGAAAAATGTTATTGCCTATTCCACCATTGTCTGAGCAGTATCGAATTGTCGAAAAGGTCAATGTTCTATTTGGTCATTGCAATTCAATATAAAGCATAAGGCATACACTTCAATCATCCGAAGTGTATGCCCGTCTTTTTACCAATCTACGGTTGAATCAACGATTTTACGTTGTTCTGTAGCTGTTTTTCTGAGGTAGATACGGGTGGTTTCAATGCTTTCATGCCCCATGAGGTCAGCCAGGAACGCAATATCATTACAGCGATCAAGGAAGCTCTTGGCGAACCTGTGACGGAACGAGTGCGGATATACAACCGCAGGATTGATCCCGTACTTCACCGCCAGTTTTTTCAGCTGCCCGGAGATGCCACGGGTGGTAATACGTTTCCCATATTTGTTCAAAAAAATGAAGCCACTTTTCTGTTGCTTTTCAGACAACCAAGAAAGGGCTTCATTTTGTAATTCTTTGGGGATATAGATTCTGCGTAATTTGCCGCCTTTGGAATATAGGTCGAGATGCCCCAGCTTAACGTGTTCAGCCTTAATCTGAATCAATTCACTGACTCTGGCTCCGGTGGCGGCAAGGAAACGGATCACAAAATACCAGAACATTTCATCATCCTTTTTCAGACAGGACTTGAAGTATTCGTAGTCTGCTTCGCTGATTACATTTTCCAGAAATGTTTTCTGCTGAACACGGACAAATGGCAGCTTCCATTTCTCCTTGCCGATGCACTCCAAGTAACAGTTCATGGCACGAAGTCTGAGATTAACCGTCTTGGGCTTGTAATTCTCAATCAGCCGTACTTTGTACTCACGCAACTTTTTCTGGGTGACGTCATCGTATTGTTCTCCGTACTGCTTGATGGCAAACATATACGATGAAATGGTGTTTTCTGAGAGATTTGTTCCTCTCAAGCGTTTTTCAAATTTTTCTTTATCTATCATAGCGAAAGACCTCCTTTCGCCAGATATTATACAATTCTACGCTAAATCAGCGTGATCTTATCGAACAATTCTCGCTGTTTTTCAACAATACGGCGTTGTTCTGATAAAGGAGGGAGTGGAATTAATAGATTCTTCAAAATATCTGTTGTTATATTTTTCCATGCGGTACCGGTAGAAAGTGACATCAATAATTCGACCATTGCTTGGATCAGAATTATTATATAGTCCATTTCCAAGCTGGTATTCTTGAAGCACATACACATTAAACCGTCATATATGTATCCGGAAATATTCAGTTTTGCAATCTTACCCAAGCTGCCACTTGCTGCAGTAATCAAATAATCGCTATCAACAAAAACACTTTTGGTAGTTCCGAGGTCGGTCAGAAATTCATCCGTATCATATAAGTAATCGTTTTGAGTGTACTTTGTAATATCGGATATTTTAATCCAATGATGAGGTGTCCTTTCTGATGACCAGTATTCAGGACTTCCCTTAGGTCGTGGAGATGCACCACGTTGTACGCCGATCATTGTTCCCAATCTCGTCCAACACCAGCCTTCCGGAATGTCAAACGGTATCTCATCGTCGATACAACGCTCAATTCCATCCAACTTCTCATAATGAGAACTTTACAAAGCTATACACGCTTCAAGGACTTTTCTAAGCTGTGCTAAGATTCGTACTTGTTCCTGAAGCGGAGGAACTGGAATCCATAGTTGTTTCAATTTATCCGCTTTTATACCTTTTACAGTGGTGCCTGTACTTTGCTCAATTAACTGGCTTTGAAAACAGTCGGATAGCATGAAGTACATGACAAGATTGTTATTTATAAGAGGATATGTAGTGTACTGTTGCAACGTAATCAATCGTTGACCTGCACTAAATTGATCCAAATCTGCAAGTGCAACATTTCCCAATGGTGCTTCTGTTGTAAAGAGAATGTCACCTCTTTGTGATATTCCTCTTGATTGACGAGTACAGTATTCCTCTTCAGAAATATAGTCCCTGATTTTATAGTCGATATATCCTTTTTTGACATTTTTTGCGGTAATGAGAGGAACTCCAGTATCGATTTTAGTTGGGGTGGAACCACGATAATCAATAAAATTATAAAGATTGATTAGGCGTTCCCATTGCCAGTTATTTGGTAGTTCGAATGGAAGGTACTCATCAATGCAAACTTCCTCAGAACCACGCTTTTCATAATGAGAATTATCCCTTCTGAAAATGACGGATTCGTGCTTATCACGCTTGATTTTGCCTGCCTTAATCAGCTGCTCCTTCTCAGAACGAATGCGCTTCAGAAGGACGGAAGCTGGTTCATCAGCAGGGTCTTGTGGGACAAGTTTTCCCTGGACTGCTTCCTGCAAAATAGATTTCTTCAGAAGTTCTGGGAATACACAATTTAAATTTTGCAGTTGTGATTCCTTTTTTGAATATTCATCTATAAAAGGAGTTACAGACTTGAAGAAAGCTATAATCTTGCTTTGTTCATTGTATGGTGGCAAAGGTAGCAAAGACGAAAGTATATCCTCACGAGAAACGCCTGGTATCATACTTTTTGCGGCAGCCTTGAGAGAAGCGACGAGAGTTTCCAAGACTAATTGAATATACTCTATTTTTATCAAATTACCGCTTCTAATAGCCATTATCTGTCTTGCAATATGAACTTGATTTTCTTCAAGAATTGCCATTGTACCAATTGTACCTTTGCAAGTTATCAGCAAATCACCTTTGTAAGCAAATGCTTTGCCATATTCAGTCCAGCGATTTATAATAACTTTTTCATTTTCGATATTGCTTGCACCAGTTAGATAAGGAATACCTTGCTTTGCAGAATTATATTTATCTGGTGTCATATCTTGCCCAGATTGCAGTTCTATTACTGCTGAAAATCTAACCCACTCCCATGTGTCCGGAATCTCAAATGGCACCTCATCCGCAATGCACACAGGCTCGTTTTTGCCGACTTTCTCATAAGGCAAGTTATCGGTATCTAAATCATGGAAGATGACTGAGCGTGAAAAATACCCCATGGAGGAACAACTTTTGCCTCATAGGAGGGAATCATGCCACTTTCATCATCCCCTTTGTAAGGGAAGAAGGATTTATTGTTCTTTTCGCGGCTTTTTGAACGGCTGCATGCGGCACGTGGTGGCGGTGCGCCAGAGCCATTCCAGGGGGCCGTACAGGAAATGGCTTAGCCAGAGGCGGCAGGCCCAGGCCTGGAGGAGGAAGACGGCAACGGCCGCGCACAGGCATGGCCACGGCCCCATGTCCTGGGCCAGGCCCAGCCCCCACCCGAAGAAGAGGAAGGTGAAGACCAGCGTCTGGGTGATGTAGCAGGTCAGCGTGCATTTGCCGGCGCTGCTGAGCAGTCTGGCAGGCAGGGGAAGGCCGGGATGGGTGAACAGCAGGACGGCGGCGGAGACGAAAGCCGCGGTATAGGCCAGGTTTTCCCATTGGTGCAGAAGGTGTCCTGCGTCCACTCCCAGCGCGGAGTCCAGCCGGGAGGGGAGTAACAGGCGCGCCGCCAGCAGAGCCAGGAACAGGGTTCCGGAGATTCCCAGCATCCGCAGGAACAGGCGGCGTTTGTTGGGCGCGTCTTCAAAGGCGCGCCATCTGCCCGCCAGCATGCCCAGGATGAAGAGGCCCAGCGTCTGCCAGAGGCGGCCGCTGAGCAGGAAGAACTGCCATTTGCCCGCCTGGCCCTGCGTCAGGTTCCACAGGGCCGCCTGACCCCAGCTGCCGTGGGCGTACAGGAATTCCCGCGTGGGGCCCGCAGCCGGGGAGCCCGTATGGAACCAGCCGGAGGAGTGGGGCCACCAGTCCGCCAGCCCGGCATGGTTCAGCAGGTCCATAAGCATGACCGGCTGAATCAGGCACAGGGCGCAGAGGGTGATGAGCAGGGGAGTCCCGCATTTGTAGAGCATGACCAGGGCAAAGCCCAGGGTACCGAAGAGGGTGAGGATGTCTCCGTCATAGAACAGGGTATGCGCCAGACCCAGCAGGAACAGGAGCGTCAGGCGCCACATGAAGCGTTTCCGGAAGTCGATTCCCTGCTGCTCCCGCCTGTCCAGCTGGATGAAGAAGCTGAGGCCAAACAGGAAGGAGAAGAGCAGGAAGGATTTGCTGACAAAGAGATGTTCATAGGCCCAGTCCGCCGCGCTGTTGGCCGCAGCCTGCCATCCTTCCGCCGGGGGCATGGGGAGATAGAGGTTGAAGTGGTCGTGCGTGTGGACGATGACGATGCCCAGCAGGGCCAGAGCCCGGAGGATATCCAGAATGGTGATGCGCGCGGCCGGGGGAGGCGTTCCGGCGGGAGTCCGGGCGGTCATGGCGTCAGCAGGGGCGGGAAAAGGATGGGAGAAGTTCCGCCGCGCGCCTCCTGGCCCATTGGTCCGCTTCCAGAATGGGGGCCAGTTCCCCGCGGGGATCCGCCGGGGTGTGGTCGTCCATGACGGCCTCCACCAGTTTCCAGATGCCGGGGAAAGAGATTTGGCCGTGGATGAAGGCATTCACCGCCGCTTCATTGGCGGCGTTGTAAACGGCTGCCAGGGCCTCAAACACCAGCCGGCCGATTTCCGCGAAATTGAGCTGCTTCAGGGAGTTGGGAACGCGGTCCGGCCATGTGACGGCGTACTGGATGGGGAAGCACATGTCCGAGCTGCTCATCTGGGCCAGCACCGTGCCGTCCCGGTATTCCACCATGGAGTGCACGATGCTCTGCGGGTGGACGATGACGTCTACTTTTTCCATGGGGACGTCAAAGAGCCAGCGGGCCTCAATCATTTCCAGCCCTTTATTGAACAGGGTGGCGGAGTCTATGGTGATTTTGCGGCCCATGCTCCAGGTGGGGTGCTTGAGGGCCTGTTCCAGCGTGACGTGTTCCAGATCTTCCCTGTTCCAGGTGCGGAAGGGGCCGCCGGATGCCGTCAGAATCAGGCGGGAGACGGCTTCCGGGCCGCCGTGGCTGCCGTTCAGGCATTGGAAAATGGCGTTGTGCTCGCTGTCCACCGGAAGCACCTGCACACCGGCCCGGCGGGCTTTTTCCATGACGATTTGCCCGGCCATGACCAGGATTTCCTTGCTGGCGATGGCGAGGTCCTTGCCTGCTTCAATGGCGGCCAGAGCGGGTTTGAGCCCGGCGGTTCCCACGATGGAGATTAATACCATGTCCGCCTCCGGGAGCTGCGCCAGGCGACACAGCCCCTCTTCTCCCGTTTCCACCTGCGCGCCGGGGAGGGAGGCCGCCAGACCGGCAGCTCCGGACGGGTCGTAAATGCATACGTTGCGGACGTTGAATTCGCGTGCCTGGCGGGCCAGCGCCTCCACGCTGGTTCCTGCGGCCAGCCCCACGATTTCCATTCTGTCCGGAATGTCCCGGGCGACTTTCAGGGCGCTGGTTCCGATGGAACCTGTGGACCCCAGGATGACAACGCGTCGTTTCTGCATAACGGAGAAACATGATGCAAAAAATACGGCCTCTTGACAAGCCGGGGGATGAAAATCTTCCCCGCGCCGCGTGGACCGTTTTTTCCGTCAGTACGGCTTCATTCCGGTGGGCCGGGAGGAAGGCCGCCACGCATTCGTGCCGCAGGCGGCAGGTGCCTGGGTTGATACGTTCCTGCTGACTTGTCAGGCAGAGAACCCCGGAAAAGAGCGGGATTGGACGTGAAGTAAAGTTCCGCCGCATGGAAAAGGGTTGTATTTTCCTCCGGAGGGCGTATAGGATGGCACGAATGAAGCGCATCGCCGTGTATGCCGGTAGTTTCGACCCTCTGACCAACGGTCATTTATGGATGATCAGGCAGGGGGCGAGGATGTTTGATGAACTGATTGTGGCCATGGGCGATAATCCGGACAAGCGTTATACGTTTTCTCATGAGGAGCGCATGGATATGCTGCGGGTGGCGCTTTCCGACATGCCGGATGTGCGCATTGCCGAGTTCCACAACCGCTTTCTGGTGGATTTTGCCAATGAACACGGGGCCACGTTCATGCTGCGCGGCATCCGTTCCACGCAGGATTACGAGTATGAACGCGTGATGCGCCATATCAATGCGGATATGGCCCCCAAGGTCTGTACGGTGTTCCTGATGCCTCCCCGGGATACGGCGGAGTTGTCCTCCAGCATGGTGAAAGGGTTGATTGGGCCGGAAGGCTGGGAGGGCCAGGTGAGCCGCTATGTTCCCCACAATGTATTCGCCATGTTGAAGGAGAAGTACCGTGAGGTTTTTCCGCGTTCCTAGCGGAGATTCCGGATTTCCGTTCCGTTATTCGCTGTCCGGTGGAGAGGGGGCAGGGGCGGAACGCCTCCGCCTCCTTCTGTCTTTCTGCTTTCTCATGCGCTGGATGACGCGGGCTCTTGCGGCGCATCGGCCCGTTTGCGTTTGTTCCACAGCATCACACAGTTCCCTGCGCGCCAGAAAGCGGTTGAGTTCCCTGGATCTGTCCGCATGGCATTTGACGGCGATGCCCGTGGGCGTGTGCCTGAGGTAAACGCAGTTGTTGGTTTTATTTACTTTCTGGCCGCCTCGCCCGCTTCCGCGGACAAAGCTTTCCTCCAGATCCTGTTCACGGATGCCCAGGGCCTCCATCTCCTGCTCCACCAGCCGGCGGATCTTCTTCCGGCTCACATCCACGAAGGGGGCCAGATGGGCCAGGGAGATGGACTGGCCGCCGTATTGATTGGAGGCCACCTGGGCGATGATCTGGGTGGCGATGTTGCAGGCGGTGGAGAAGCTGTGGGGCCGCTCGATGAGGGTGCCGGTGATGACGGTGCCGTTCTGGAGCATGTCCTCCAGGTTCACCAGGTCGCAGTTGTGCATGTGCTGGGCAAAATAATCGGAGTCATGGAAATGGATGATGCCCTCCTTGTCAGCCTCCACGATGTCCTGGGGAAGGAGCATCCTCTTGGTCAGGTCCTTGCTGACCTCCCCGGCCATGTAATCCCTCTGCACACTGTTGACCGTTGGATTCTTGTTGGAATTCTCCTGCTTCACATCCTCATTATTGCACTCAATCAGGGACAGAATGCGGTTATCCGTTGTATTGGCCTTGCGTATAAGGGAGCGCTGATAGCGGTATCTCACATAATCCTTTGCAAGCTCAAATGC
>OHQM01000994.1_pt1 | contig 13081 bp, 6 predicted proteins | sample 1577941 | NCBI WGS metagenome assembly OHQM01 (sample SAMEA3879604, study PRJEB24766) | human gut metagenome | biome: human-associated habitat; feature: feces | place: USA | collected 1985/1987
CGTCGGCCCACGGGCTTGCGAGCAGGCTGCGCCAGTAGGCGGCGTCTCCCTTGCGGGTTGTCATGTCGGTGGCCAGCGTATTCGGCTCGACGGGCTGGAACCGGAAGGCCGGGTCGCCGATGATGTGTCCTTCGAGCGATGCGATCAGCCGGTTATACTGCCCGACACGCACGCCGTGTGACAGCAGGCCGACCAGCTCGTAGGTCCAGCGGTCCTGCAGTACGTTGACCGTATTGCCCTGCGTGGCCACCGTGCGGCCCGGGCCGAAGATGTAGTAGCCCGTGATGTAGCCGGGTTTGTGGAACGAACCGTTGTAGCAGGCGTTGAGCATCACGAAACGCGGCTGTGCGGCCAGCGTCTCGAGGTCCTCGAGGCTGACGATCGTCTGGTCGCCCTTGGCCTTCGTGTCGTCGTCCGCCTCCGTCTTTTTCGTTTCGAAGAAGGCGTCGGTCAGGTGGTATTTCTCCTTGAAATACTGTTTGGCGCCCTCCACGTCGGCTTTGTCGCCCTTGCGGCGTTCCATATACAGGGCGATCATGACTTCGGCTTTGAGCCGGCTGTACTGGCCGTCGAAACTGTCGGGTTCCGTCGTATAACTGCCGACGTGCTGTTTGTCGGGCGAACCGTGCTCGTTGAAGAACATGGCATCCACCTCCGGGCGCACCAACTCGTCGAAAACCCGGTATTTCATGTAATCGTCCATCCGGAAATTAAGCTGGCGCAGGTTTCCGGCCTTGCGGGTGTCGGTCAGCGGGAAATTTTCGTCGATGGCAACGCGCTCGTCCATCCAGCAGACCAGACAGTCGGAGTTGTATCCGTCGCCGGCGTAGGTCACCAGATTGTCGAGTTGGTCGACTTTGCCGCGTTCGGCGACGACCTTTTCCAGATAGCGGGCAATCCCTTCGTATTTGTCGCCTCCGAGCTGTTCGGGATAGCGGATGCGTCCCGAATAGAAGGCCGGGTCGAGCCGCTGCGGCGAGTCGCAGGCGAGGTTGAAATAGGAGAGCAGACGGTCGGTCGTGTCGCGGGCGATCAGCTCGAACTGCAGGTCCGGGCAGTCGTAGTAGCGGTCGGAGGGGACCGACGACTGAATCATCGGGAAATTGTCCTCGTCCATTTTGAACGCCGTGGTCAAGTGCTGGGCATTGCGCACCATGGCGATCGGAATGTCGCCCACGAAGACCACGCCTTCGAGCGGCGAGCGTTTGGCGGTTTTGCGCATCAGCGCGATGAGTTGTTCGCGCACCTGCTCGGGGGTCTGCCAGTTGTCGCGGAGAATGTAGGTCGAGAGTCCGTCGGCCTCCAGGACATCGCGGTAGGCATGAATCTGGGGCGCCGTTTTGTCGTAGGTCGCCTGATCGACGACGATTGCGAACGCCGTCGGCTGTTTGCTGCGGGGCTTTTCGACTGCGACTTTGGCTTGCAGGATGAATGGCAGCAGCAGGACGATTGCCAATAAATATCTTTTCATAGCTTTCATTACGGATTATTTCTTGGATTCTACGCGGTTAATCATGCGCTGCACCTCTTTGGCCAGTTCCGGTGAACAGTTGCCGCGGGCGAGCAGTTTGCGTCCGGCATCGGCGATTTCATGGCGCCGCACCGAGAGGTTGAACCACGCCAGCGCCTCGGCCATCCGCACACGCAGAATCTCGGGAACCTGCTCGTCGCCCAGCAGGGTGAGGTATTCCGTGACGTGCTGGTGATAGGGGCGGTTCTTGAGGAAACTGATGCGGGCCTGCCGCCAGCGGGGCTTGCCCTGGGGGTCGAGAATCTCCCGCGTCGAGGACTCGCCGGGCGAGAGCTCGTTGCGCTCGATGAGTTTGTCGAGCAGCTCCTGTTTCTCCTCCCGGGCATGGTAGAAATTCTTGTCGGCGAAATAGGTCTCGATTGCCTTTTCGACTTGCTGTTTGTCGAAGCAGCGGATCGCCTCGCTGATGTTGAAAACGATGCGGGCGGCATTGCGGTCCCTGACATATACGTCGATGAGCACGGAGATGAACGCCTCGTCGCCGATACGTCCCATGCGTGTGACGGCGATACGGCGCAGGAACTCGAAGCGGTCGTAGGCGGCCAGCATCAGCGCCTGCTTGTATTCGGGGCCGTTGAGCGACTCGAGCAGCCGGAAGGCGTTGTAACGCACGACGCTGTAGGGCGACTCGGAGCACTTGTCGAGCAGGATGGCGGGCAGCTGCGGGTAGTCGTTTTCCCAAAGCCGGATCATCGCCAGGTTCTGGATGTCGGGTATGGCATTGTCGAGTTGTCCGAGCCAGAAGCCGTTGTTGCGCTTCAGCGCCATCGAATTGATGTCGAGTTCGGGATGGGCGGCCTTGAAGCGGTAGGTCGGGTCGCCGATCACGTGCGACTCGAGGATGTGGATGTTCTTGGCCCAGGCGCCGATGCGCAGCCCTTCGCCCAGCAGTCCCAGCAGGTCGAAAGCCGACTTGTCCTGAAGCACGTTGACGCTGTTGGCGAACGTCGTGACGCAGCGTCCCGGAGCCATGATGTAGTGTCCTGCGATAAAATCGTCCTCGCGGTAGTCGCCGTTGTAGCAGGCGTCGAAGACCACGAAGCGGGCATTCGGGGCGATGGCTTCGACCTCTTCGAGGATGATGCCCGTGCGCAGGTCGGCGATCGAGTCGAGACGGAGCATTTCGGGCTCCTCGGCCCGGTTGTACCACGTGGAATCGAGTCCTTTCTCCGCGGCGCGTTTGGCGGCCGATTCCCGGCCGCTGCCGGGACGGCGGGCCAGTTCGCGCAGGCTGCGCTGCATCTCGGCGGCGGCATCTTCGGCCGATTCCACATAGGGCGTCCCCGAAAGGTACTGCCGGTGGGGCATTCCGTGTTCGTGGAAGACCATCATGTCCACGTCGTCGCGGCGGACCTCGCGGATGAGCGACTCCTTGACGAAGGGCTGCATCGAGTAACGCAGGAATTTGGCGTTGTGGGTGCGGCTGAACACGTCGCCGAACTGCTCGTCGAGCAGCTGCTGTTCATCGCGCCAGGCGATGAGCGAATTGGAGTAGGAGCCGTGGCCCGTGTAGGAGACGAACTGGTCGAAAGGCGTCGCGTCGCGGTGTTCGGCCACGGCTTTCTCCAGGTAACGGGCAATCTGTTTGTAGGGATCGCCGTAGGTTTTCTGCGCCTTGATGCGGCCCGAATAGATGTCGCAGGAGATGTACTGCGGCGAATCGGGCGACATTTCGTAATAATGAAACAGTCCCTGCGAGGGAGTGCCCTGCGGGACGAACTGCAAATCGAAATCGTCGTAAAAGCGGTCCGAAGGAACCGAGGTTTCGTGGAGCGGGTGGTCGCGTTCGTCCATTTTGAAGGCCGAGGTGAGGTGCTGCGCCTTGGTGATCATGGCGATGGGCACGTCGCCGATGAATACGCATCCCTCCAAAGCGTTTTCCGCATAAAGTTTGCGCAGGACGTCACGCACCTGTTCGGGCGTCGTCCAGTCGTGCGAAACGATGTAAACGGGCAGTCCTTCGGCTTCGAGCGTCTGTTTGTAGGCTGTCATTTGGGGCCGGCATTCCCGGGCGGTTCGGGAGTCGGTGATCACGGCGAAGGAACTCGATCCCTGTATGGAGGGGTTTTCGAACGTCTGCGATCGTCCCGGCGCGGCCGAAAGCAGCAGAACTCCGGCCAGCAGGACAAAAAACGGTTTTCTATAATTCATATGGAGCAGTTATTTGAAACCCTCCGGGGAGGATATGTGTCGTCCTCTCCGGAGGGTTCCGGTTTTAAAACATCAGTCCGATTTTAAAATTGGCGTAAAAGCGGCGGTCGAACAGGTCGCGGTGGTCGTCGGCACGCACATAGTCGCCCGAGGCTGCGGCAAAGACCGAACCGCGGCCCTTGAACAGCCGGGCGAACGAATAGGTGATTTCACCGCCGAACGCAGCGTATCCCGACCCGAGGTAGTAATAGTCGCGGAGCGTGAAATCGGTGTAGCATTTCGTGTCGGCCTTGTAGCCGTTGTAGTCGATGTCGCTGCTGTTGTTCATCTTGTAGGAGGCGCGTATTCCGACGAGCAGCGAGTGCTTTTCGTTGAAGATGAAATTCTTGCGTCCGAAGATGCCGATCTTGCAGTTTTCGATGTCCTGGGTGCTGCGCGGGAAATAGTAGATGTCGCTGAGCTTCTCGGTGGAGAATTCGACGCCGGCAGTCCAGTTGTAGGAATCGCCGCGGGTGGTGCGCATATACTGCAAACGCCCCTCGAAACCGGCCTTCGAGCTGTTCGAACGGACGGATTTCGATTTTATGATCCACTTGGCGACCTCGAAGGAGTTGTCCCACTCCTGTACATACTGGATGCCGTCGATGCTGCGGTCGCCGTAAGCGGCATTCAGGAAGAACGTATTCTCCTTCGAAGGCTTGTAGACGGCGTTCAAGCCGATCGACCAGCGTTCGTCCCGGGTCGTGCCGACCATTTTGGGCGTCGTGTAGCTGTTGGTGACATCCTCTATTTCCCGGGTGTACTTGCCCGATACGAGCAGGCGCAGTTTTTGGGTCGTGAACGAGTACTGGCCGCCGACGCCCATGCAGTTGGCGTTGTAGATGCGCTGGTTGTCATCCGTGCTGCTGGAGATGGAGGCATCGACGTAGAATCCCGGGAAGTTGAAAATATAGACCGGGTTGGTGCTCATCGAGATTTTATTCGAGGCGGTTCCGTCTTCGCGCCGGGAGTAATACTGGTAGTTAGCGCCGATGGCGTGCTTGCCCAGCGTGACGGTCACACCCGGTTTGATCTCGAATTTCGAAAGGCTGACCAGCGGACGCGGGTCGTGCTGTTTGGCGCCCTGGCCGTTCTGATAAGTGGCTTCGATTCCGAAGATCAGGCGGTCCCACAATTTGGGCGCCGCAGCCTTCACGGTCATGTCGTAGAGCTGGTTGATCCATTTGCTTTTGTAGGTGTCGGCGATGAAGAAGGGCGTGCCGCGCAGCGGGTCGATCAGCGAGGCGTTGTACTCGGCATCGCGCAGCTGGTCGCGCGAATATTCGAAACTACCCCAGATGAAAGCGCCCTTGAGGGCCTTCATCGTGCCGCCGCCGTCGGTGAAGAAGCGGTACCCGGTGTTGTGTTCCCCCTCCTGCGCCCGTTTGAACGAACCTTTCTCAATATCGTATCCCAGTCCGACCTGGCTGTAGTAGTCCATCTGGTCGAGCTGGATGCCCGACGCGTTGTCCGAGTAGCTGAACTGGAGACTCTCGCTTTTCAGCCGTTCGACGGAGGCCTCGGTATTGATCCGCTGCGCCGAGGTGCAGAGCGGCGCAAGGGCCGCAGCCACGAGGCATCCCGTCAGTTTGATGTAGCTATATTTTATCATAACTCATTCGATTTAGGGGGATTATTATTTCAGGGACCAGTTCCAGGCGGGCATCTTTTCGCCGTTGCGGCGGAACTGCGGGACCTGCGTTTCGAAATCTTCCGTCGAGTTGTTCGTGTCCTGGTAGATCGGGGTGCCGTCGGGCCGTTGGCCGATCACTTTGCGGCACACGCTCTTGCCGACGTAAATTTCCTCCGTCGAAGCCGCTCCGGCGTCCACGAATCCGGGAATACGCTTCATGTTGAGGCTGTTCGATGTCGGGAGCATCTCCACGCCGTCGATCAGCTGTTCGGCCGGAATGCGGACGTACTCCTGCGTTTTGCCCACCTGTCTCTGGGTCGTCTCTCCCACCACGCCCGTATTGATGGTCGGGAATTCGAGGTGCTTGCCGGGCTGGTAGATGCAGAGTCCCGGACCGCTGACGGTGTTCAGCCACTGCATGGTCACGATGTATCCCGACCAGAAAACGTACTCGAGATCAGGAACGTCCGGGTTGACACGCTGCGGATTGCCGGCCCACGTTTCGAATTCGGACAGCGAAGTGTCGATCAGTCCGCCGTATTTGCTGTGGTCGGCATGGTTCGCGGCCTCCTGGGTGATGATGAACGATTCGCCCGGCTTGAGCGGGTAGTCGGTTCCGTTACCCGGCAGCTGCCAGACCGTCACGGCATAGACGTAGTTGTTCAGTCCGTCCTCGGCGGGCCATTCTGGGAGCGTCGCCGTTGCGAATTCGGGCACGAGACGCGCGAAACAGAGGTGGTCGAGGTAATAGGTCTCGTCGCCGTTGTTGTAGATTTCGTAGAACTGGTCGCGGAAATAGGTCGCCTGCGTCTCGGGATTGGTGCTTCCGCAGTAGAAGATCTGGCTGAAGCAGAGCGGGCCCACCATGGCGGGACGGATGGCGATCGAGAAGTCGTTCGACGCCTCGGCCTGTTCCGGCGTGATGTCTTTGGTGATGGCTTTGTTCTGCACCGATCCGTTCAGGTAATAGGTATTGCCTTCGGATTCAGATTCGCCGAATACCGAGATCGTGTAGTTGCCCGGTGCGACCTCGGTTTGTGCGATGCCGTTCTCGTCGGTCAGCGTTTCGATGACGGCGTCCTCCTCGAAATTGGTGAAACGGACGGTGAGCCCATCCACCGGGAAATCCGTGTTGATGGTACCGTTGCCGTCGGCATCCACAAAGCCGGTCACGGCCTTGACCTTGAAGGAGACGTTCAACGGATTCACAACATCGGCCTGGCTGGCGGAGTCCATCATCTCGATGCACGAACAGAGCCCTGCAGCGGCCGTCAGTATGGCTATATATGTCTTTTTCATGGTTGTACTTGCGTTGTAGGGTTATCGAATCTTGACAGACAGCGCAGCTCCGAAAAAGAAGGTCTTTGCGTTGCGCCGGGTGTACTTGCCCGGATAGACTTTGCTCTCCCAGATCGGCGTGCTGCGGAACATATTGTTGGCGAAGAACGAAATGCGCATGAAATTGCGGATTTCCTTGGTCAGATTGATGTTGATACAGAGTATCGGGGGCATCGAACCTTCGGGAATCAGCCGGCGTGCGTCGAGGCGCCCGCGCATGTCGAGGGCCTGGAACTCCTCTTCCCCGATGCGCGAAGCGTCGAAATCATACACCTGACCGTCCAGGCGCGAGATGTATTTCACAGGGATCGAGTCGTTGCCGTAGGTGGTGTACTCACGCTCCTTCCATTTGACGCTGGCTGTCAGCGTGACGACGAAACCGATTCGCGGAATGTTGTGCGTGATACGCAGGTTGGTCGTCGTTGACGACGAATGCTCCGCCTTGTTGCCCGGTTCGAAGACGCCCATGTGGGGATAGGAACCGGCTACGCTGCTGCCTGTCGTATGGTTCGTGAACGTGTAGTAGTTCTTCCACGATTTGTACTGCGTCCAGCTTCCGTTCAGTCCGAACGAGGTGCGGATGGAGTTGATACGTCCGAAATCGATGTCGAACTCGACGCCCCGGCTGTTATAGGCAAAGTAGTTGGTCGGGATCGAATACTGGAGCAGGATTTTGTCTGACGACTTGAGCGACAACTCGGGCATATCGGTCTCATTGGCCGGTTTGGCCGCCGAATACTGATTGTAGTCCACGCATTTGAAGGTGTCGAACGTTGCGCTGGTCATGTAGCCGTTGCGGGTCTTGTCCTCGTAATAGGTGACTGAACCGCGCACCTGCCCGATCTTGAAATCGACGCCGACCTCCCATTTGGTGGTTTTCGCCAGTTCGAGATCCGGATTCTCCGCCGAATAGACGTGCGTCGTGGCGATCTGAAATTTCTGGGCGTCGCTGAAGCCGCTCGCCGTGGTGTTGTCGAAGTTCAGGATGTCGAAATAAGCGTTGTCGGGATAGAGATAACCCAGCGAGGGGGCTTTGTACGTGATGCCGTAGCCGCCGCGGACGCTCAGTTTCTCGGGAATCAGGTCGTAGGAGGCGTTGATACGGGGTGCGACGCCTCCGTCCATGTTGTAAATATGGTCATAGCGGACGCCGGCGACGATTTCCAGCTTGCGGCGCAGGATGTCCATCGAGAAATACTCCTCGGCGAAGAGGCTGAACTGGTGCATGAACGGCACGTCGCTGAAAGCGCGTTCGCGCTGGGTGGTGAAGTTGGTGTTGACCGAGCGGCGCGGCGGAGTCTCCGGATCGAAGACCTTGCCTTCGCCCAGGTTGCCCGTGGCGCGGTACTCGCCGCCGATGATCAGCCGGTGGTGAGTGCGTCCCAGGTCGCCGGCGAAATTGGCCGACAGCTGCGCGAAGGTGTTGAGCTCCTTGCCGTACAGGTTGTATATGGCCGTATAGTCCGACGGCAGGCGCCAGGCTTTGCCGTTCTTGTCGGCATCGGGGATGTTCGTGATTTTCGTACCGTCGGCCAGGTAAATATCCTGTCCGGGCATGCTCGAAAGAATGGCTCCGTCGGTTTTCGAGGTGGAGTAGGTCCAGTCGGAGTTGGTGGCGAACTCCTCCCGGTACGTTTTTTTGTTCGTATAGTTCGCCGAGACGGTGTATTTGAGGTTTTTGAGCCAGTTCTTGTTGAAATTGAACGACCCGTTGGTGTTGAAGCGCAGGCCCAGGTCGCGCTGGGTCATCAGGTCCAGATCCCTCGCGTCGTCGGGATTCGGTTCGGCCTTGTCCTTGGTGTAGAACAGGTTGAACGAGGTGTTGGTGGACCATTTGCCGACGGTGTTCGAGTAGCTTACGCGTCCCGTCACACGGTTGTAGGTGTCGTATCCTTCGGTCGGATCGTATTGGGCGAAGGTGTAGTCTACGCCGTAGTTGAGCACGCCGGCTTTACGGCCGAGGCCCACGCCGTGCGATACGGAAGCCATGTAGACATTGGGATTGACATCCAGCTGGATCGACAGCGGCGTGCGTCCCGCCTTGCTGTTGACGATGACGGCGCCCGAAGCGATGTCGCCGTACTGGGCCGAGGCAATACCCCGGATCACCTCTACCGATTCGATGTTGTTGGTGGTGATGGTTCGCATGTCGACGCCCGAGTTGGGGGTCGATATGCTGGGCCCTGCGCCGGCTCCCAACGCCAGCGACAGGGTCTGCATGTTGGCGTTGTTCGAAAGGGGAGCGCCGTCCATGATGATGGCCGTGCCGAAGCTCTGGCCGTTGCGGACGGAGAATGTGCTGACTTTCTTGAGGGCGATCTCTTCGGCCGTGCGTGTGCTGGCGCCCGGAAGGAGCGACATGATGTCGGCCAGCGATGTGGCCTGAATGTGCTCCATGGCCGATTTGGAAATCTTCGAAGCGGTTGCCGCACCGGTCTTTTTCGACTCGGCCGACACCACGATGTTTTCCAGATAGAACGAGGTGGCCTTTAGGGTGAATTTGAGCGAGTCCCGTGCGGGAAGCTGGATGGTCTGAGACAGCGGCTCGTAACCCAGGGAGCTGATCTCGACCTTGTATTTCCCCGGATTGGAGAGTTGGATTTCGAACCGGCCTTTGACGTCGGTGGTCGTTGCTACGCCGATTTCGGGCAGGGAGACAACGGCGTAGGCCAGCGGAGTGATCTTAGAATTTCCCCCCCCCCTCAGTTTCCGAGGCTTGGACCGTGCCGCTGAACGAGATCTTACCTTTGCCCTGCGCCCACACGGAGGTGGCACCGTAAAGCAGCAGCATACTCGTTAACACACTTAATTTGGCGAAAAAAACCTTCATAAGCAGAATGTTTTGGGTTAATAAATGATTCTTAAATCTTCCGGATGCAAAATCTTAGCAATAGAACGGATTGTATGCAGACTCCGGAGGGGCAAGAATTTTGCGATTTTCGCGATGCCAATATAATGAATTTTTTTTAATAACTGCCCGAATGGACTATTTTTACCAACAAATAGGTATGTTTGAGAGCGTCATATGGCACATTTTTTCGCACTCTTTTTATAATGAATAAATTTTCCCACTATTTTGCAATGCTCCTTTTTCTGCTCAGGGCGGGGTAGATTATGATACCGCTGGTGTGTCTATTTGCAGGAGTAGCCGATGGGAGAGAGTCGACGGACTTTACAGTGCCATGTTCGATCATGTTTTTTGATGCTGAATAACTTCAATTTGTCCTCGGACGAAAGAACCCGACAATTGTACGTTGCCATGACAATGGGCTCCATGGGTTAGAATGCCGCCCTTTTTAGCAAATTTGTCAAATCCGTATTTTTTTCGTATCTTGCAATTAGTTATTTGAAATGCGGTATTTGAGCACAAAAAGCTGAAAATAAACCGTTACCTTCTCGTTACCTATTCTCCTATATGAAAGTTGTAACGACCCGATAAATCGAATCATTACAGCTTTTTAATCCCGTTCCTGCGAGGCCGGGCTTCTAATTATACAGAGCGTATGTTTATTTTATCTCGAATTGTGCGATTGCACGGACCGAACCCTCGACGGTAGACTGGCTGGAGAGCGAAACAGTCGCCATAGCCGCCTCCACAGCGTCGTAATAATTGATTTTCTTGGCTCGCGCACTACCCGTCAGCGTGGAACTCCAATAGGCAATACCCAGCATCTCCTGATAGCCGCCCTTATTGATAAGTTCGCCTTGCATATCGAAAAGAGTTGACAACTCGTCTCTTGCAGGCAGATACCAACCGTCGCCCAAAGCCAGCGCTGCGGCAAAAGCAGGATAATCGGCAGAATTTCCCCGAACGGCCTCCGTATTCGCCTTACCGTCCGAAATCGAATTCAGCGCAGCAGTAGAGGGACCCCAACTATACCAATAATACGTACCGATCTCGTCGGACACCTCCGTACCATTCACCGAGCAGTCCTTCAGCGCAGCGATCTTACCGGATTGCCCGTCCTGTGCGGCCTCAAAGACGATGCCTTTAACATCACCGCCGACAGCGCCGTTAGGATAGATGTCGCCCACTTTATAAACATGCGGTGCAACGGTTCTGACCGTAACGTTTGCAATTCGCGTTATGCTTCCGGCACCAACAGAAAGGCCATCGGCAATGGTGCGCGTTCTGGACCAAACAGGTTTGGGATTCGTTGAAGACATGACATCCAGCGCCAGATAGCCATAAGATTGGGCAGGAACGACAAAATAGAACGTGTTAGGCTCCCCACCCTTCACTTTATAGTTACCGAGTTCGCGCGAAATCGACTTACCGGCGTTCGCCCCGATACGGAACGACGGCTCACCGTTGACGAACCTCACTTCACCGCTACCAGTAAGATTCGCCGTCGAATTGAGTGTAATCGAACCCAACGCAGCATCAGCATCGGTAGTCAGCGTAACGGCCATAATACCGCACAGGTTCTTAAAGGCAAACCTGACATTCGAAAGGTTGCCGTCCTCCACCGCCGCATAAGCAGCCATCGGAGCCGCACCCTCGGCGATATTGTTCGAAGGCCGGTTTATATTGTTATTCTGCACCGAGTTCAGCGTAATCTGCTTCGAGGCGCTCGAAGAACCGTTGTACAAAGCATAGAATTGAGTACCGTGGACACCCTCTTCGTTACCCACAACTTCGAAAACCGCATTCGGAGTATCCGCTCCGGATTTCAGACGGTACAGCAGCAGCCTCTCCGGCTCCTGCTCGCTCCAGACGGTAATACAATCGCCCGAAGACCAAAACGTTTTAACCTCTTTACCCGCACCGAACTCAACGTCTTCGAGATACGCGCGCGTCGCAGGCAGGCTTGCCGAGATCTCGGCAAGCGTGACGAAATTGTTATTTCCGGCCGGAGCGGGATTCATTTCAGCGACATTATCCGAGCAGGCGGACATCACCAATGCCGAACCTGCAATCATCCAAAGTTTTTTCATGACTTTACCGTAAATTTGGAATTAGACAATGTTATTCCCACTCGCCGTCTCCGGAATCATCCGTCATGCCCCATCCTTCGGAAGCAGACTCTCCGGTCTCGGTCGACACGGCAAATCCCGCCTCGACCTTTACATCGACAATCTCAATTTCGGGGACCTGATATTCCCCCCCCTCTTTTCTGTAAGGTTCTCATAAGCAAATAATTATTCAAACAATAAATATAAGTGAAAAATATTTTCAGTCAAATAACATTCAACTTTCAGCGTATCGCATACAAAAACACTGCAAAATTAAATATTAAAATTATTTTTTGCAAATCAAACATATGCATACATATCAGATATTTACATCTTTTTCAGATACAGGCGGCCAATCTGCAAATCGAATGCCATCCGGCTGGTTCATCAGACAATAAAAAAGACTCCCGGACAATTCCGCCGGAAAGCGAAAACGCCTGCACCTTCATGTAAAGCGACGAAGAAAAACGAAAGCGGAGACCGTGACGGCGAAAAACAGCGTCAGACGATCTTTTCGACAGTGATGTCCGGATTTGCGCGCAGCAGGTCGATATACCCCTCCTCGCTGGCCTGCCCCTTGGCCCGGATGACGATCGTGGCGCGGTGCACCACTCCGTCGGAAGTGCGCTGGGTCTCGACTTCGTAGGAGATCACCGAATAGTCCTTGCTTTCGAGGCGCTCGAACATCGCGTCGACGAACTCCTTCTTCGAGGCCGAGAAGACGATCATCGTCCGGCGCCGCCCCAGTCCGCCGAAAACCAGCGTCAGCACCTCCAGTCCGAACAGCGTCAGCGCGGTGGCCGCTCCGGCTACGATATACATATGCGCCCCCGCCGCCAGGCCGATGCCCGCCGTGGCCCAGAGGCTCGCCGCGGTGGTCAGCCCCCGCACCAGCTGCCGGTGAATGATGATCGTGCCGGCGCCGATGAAGCCGATGCCGCTCACCACCTGCGCCGCGATACGGCTCGGATCGAGCGACACACCGTCATGCGTCAAAATCTCCGAAAAGCCGTACTGCGAAACGATCATCATGAGCGCACTCCCCAGCGAAACGAGAAAATGGGTTCTGAAACCCGCCTCTTTCTCCCGGTACTCCCGGTCCAGACCGATTATCGTTCCGAATATCGCAGCCAGCACCAGACGCCAGACAAAATCCCATATCATCGTATTTTCCATACCCGTCATCGTTCAATTTCGATAGGCAACTATTCATCCCTGTACCACGACCGCTTTCCTGCCGATTTCGGCGATCGGTCACAACTCCGCGGCCCTTTTTCAATGCGGCCTACCCCCACAACACCTCGCAAGGGAGTTCGAAGAAAAGTCGAAATATCGGTAGGTTTCGAACCCGTGCCAATCGGTACATCAAAATATATTATTGAACGGCAAAGTTACTACAAAAAAGTGAAATGCGGAAAGATATAGTGATAGAA
>OHQM01001003.1_pt1 | contig 13044 bp, 10 predicted proteins | sample 1577941 | NCBI WGS metagenome assembly OHQM01 (sample SAMEA3879604, study PRJEB24766) | human gut metagenome | biome: human-associated habitat; feature: feces | place: USA | collected 1985/1987
CCCCGCCGCGCCCGCTGTTCCTGCGGACGGCCTGACCGCCGAGGTCAGGATCGCCATTCTCGCGGCGCTGCAGCAGGAGCCCGGCTTCGATCTGGCCCGCGTGAGCTCGATCGACATCCGCAGGATCTGAGCGGAAGGACACACCCTTACATAACTCCGACATAGATTCTCACTTCTCCCTTTAAGCATCAGGGGCGGCGCAGCGCGCCGCCCCTGATGCTTTTCCATTCGCCGGTGCGGCAAAAACGGACGGGAATTGAACAGAAATGGCTTGCAAAAACGGAAAGCTTAGCAGAAATGACTTGCAAAAACGGAAAGCTTAGCAGATAATTAGCAAGAGATATGATACAATGGTCATCATAGAGGGTGACCGGAGGGGAGCTTGCTATGAAGGACCTGCTGAGCCGGATCGGACAATGGACCGAAAAAATGTGGAGAAGCATACCGATCCACCTGCGTGACGCGATATTCACCGCGCTGCTGCTCGGTATCGCCGCGGCGATCTGCTTTGTGCTGCGCAGTATCGACGAGAACGGCAGCTTCACGCTGCTGATCTTCGTGCTGGCGGTGGTGATCATCTCCCGCTTTACGGAGGGCTATTTCTGGGGCGTTTTCAGCTCGCTTTTCGGCGTGATCTGTGTGAACTTCGTGTTCACCTATCCATTCTGGGCGTTCAACTTCAGGCTCACCGGCTATCCGCTGACCTTTCTGACGATGCTGGCGGTGTCGCTCATCATCATCGTCGTGGGCGTGCAGCTGGGGCTGGAGTCCATAGACAAGATCAGGAGCCCCGAGCCGGTGGACGCCGGGCTCCTGCCCATGCTGGTGCTCGTCGCCTCCATCTGCGTCAAGGGCTACATGTTCGCCTACAACCGCGGCATAGGCCGGAAGCTGAACTCCCCCGGCATGTCGGCCACGGCGATGGATTCGCTCTCGGACTGCATAGCCACGGGCGTGGTCCTGGCCTCGATGCTGCTGGCGCGCTTCACGGACGTGAACGCCGACGGCTGGGGCGGCGCGGCGGTGGCCTGCTTCATCATCTTTTCCGGCTTCAAGGCCGCGCGGGAGACGCTCAGCCCCCTGCTGGGCAATCCGCCCGACCCCCAGCTGGTGCGCGGCATCATGGACATCGTGACGGCGCATCCGGAGGTCATGAACGTCCACGACCTCATCGTCCACGACTACGGCCCGGGGCGGCTGATGGTGTCGCTCCACGCCGAGGTGCCGGGCGACGGGGACATATACGCCCTGCACGACGCCATAGACACGGCGGAGTACGAGCTGGAGTCGAAGCTGGGCTGCGCGGCGGTCATACATATGGACCCCGTGAGCCCGGACGGCACCAAGACCGCCCACATGCGCGACGAGCTGGCCGAGGCGGCGAAGGCGATAGAGCCGCGGCTCACCATCCACGACTTCCGCATAGTGGACGGCCCGACGCACACGAACGTCATCTTCGACGCCGTGCTGCCGAACGACAGCGCGCTCACCGAAGACGAATGCCGCGCGGCGCTGGAGACCCTGGTCCACAGCCTGTGGAAAAATTCCCACCCCAAGGTGCATATCGACCGCCCGTTTGCCTGAGCGGCCGCCCCTGCTGAAATGAAAATGCCGCCCGATGGGCGGCATTTTTGTCGTTTTCCAGGTACCCGGAGGTCACTGGGGCGTTTTGCTCAGGCGGTCGAGATACTGCTTTCTGCGCGCGGCAATGGCGGCTTCGTATTCCGCCCCGCCGTCGGAGTGCAGGCTCTGGAGATAGGCGTGGTGGTTTTTCTTTATGCTCTCGTTCTCCCTCGCCAGCATCAGCAGCGCTATGCTCGAACACTGGTCCGCCGCGCGCTCCAGGTAGGTCAGCGTCTCCAGGAAGACCAGGCCGCCGTTCACCGTGCAGATGCCGCGGCGCAGGCGCTCCGTGTGGTTGTCCCGCAGCTGGAGGACCATGTCGTCTATGACCTCCTCCAGCGGCTCCACACGCCGGGCCTGGACGTTGTCGTCGTTCGTAAAGGCCTCCACCGTCAGCTTCACTATCTCGCTCACGGCCTCGCCTATCACCGTCAGCTCGCCCTTCGCGTAGTCAGACAGCGTCACCTTCTGCGCGTTCAGGCGCTCGGCCAGTTCGTCTATGTTCGTGGCGTAGTCGCCTATGCGCTCGAAGTCCGGGACGGCCTGCATCAGCAGGTTCATGCGCGCGTCGTCGCCCGCGCTCTGCAGGTCGTGCGACAGGCGGATGAGGAAGTTGTCCGCCCGGTCCGCAAAGCGGTCTATCCGCTCCTCGCGGGAGTTTATGGCGCTCGTCACCGCGGGGTCGTAGGCGTGCAGCTGCTTGAGCGAGACGTCCATGTTCTCGGAGGCCAGGGCGCCCATGCGGCCGATGGCGCCCGCCGCCTCGGCCATGGCGAGGGCAGGGGAAACGAGCAGCTTCTCGTCGAGCATCGCGAGCTCCGCGGCCTTCGTCTCCTCCTCCGCGTCCGCGGGGATTATCCGGATGGAGAGCTCCATGAGGACGTTCACGAAGGGCAGCAGCACGATGGCCGTGGCTATGTTGAAGAAGCTCTGGAAGTTCGCGATGGCGCCGCTGTCCACGGTCTGGGCCATGAGCTCCGTGACGACGCCGGTGGCCTCCAGGATGCCCATGACTATCATGAAGAGGATGGTGCCTATGACGTTGAAGAGTATGTGCGCTATGCCGGTGCGCTTGGCGTCCCTCGAAGTGCCGAGGGAGCAGAGGAAGGCGGTGACTATGCAGGTGCCGATGTTGATGCCCATGATGAGGGGATAGACCAACTGGAAGGTCATCGCCCCCGTCACAGACAGGGCCTGCAGCATGCCGATGACGGCGGAGCTGCTCTGGACGATGACCGTCACCGCCATGCCGACGATGATCTCCAGCACCGGCATCTCGGAAAACCGGGTGAGGAGGTTCACGAAGGTCTCCGACTCCGCGAGGGGGGCGACGGCGTTCGTCATGGTCATCATGCCGGTGAAGAGGATGCCGAAGCCGACGCAGATCTCGCCCGGGCCTTTGACGCTGCTCTTTTTGATGAACATGACGAGGATGATGCCGATGATGAGCGCCAGGGGCGCGAGGGTCGAGGGCTTGAAGAATTCGAGCACTATGTTGCCGCCGGACTCTATGTCCATGAGCCGGATGATCTGGGCCGTGATGGTCGTGCCTATGTTTGCGCCCATGACTATGCTGATGGCCTGACGGAGCGTCAGTATGCCCGCGGCCAGCAGGCCGACGGTGAGCACGATGGTGGCCGAGGAGGCCTGGATTATGGCCGTGACCAGCATGCCGGTCAGCAGGCCCGTAAAGGTGTTCCGCGTCAGCTTCTGCAACAGGACGCGCAGCGTGTCGCCCGAGCTCTTTTTGAGGCCCTCGCCCATGACCTCCATGCCGAAGAGGAACATGGCCAGGCCGCCGAACATGGTTATGACGCTGAAGATATCCACACATACACCCCATTATAATTCTATGTCGCAGAGAAATGATAACACGTTTTCCCCCGCCTGGGGAGCGGCAGACCGAAATTATAACAGTTTTTTTACCTTCCGTTTACATTGGCCCTTGACAAACCCGGTTTTGAGGGTATAATGGGACACAATTTCATATGGAAGATAGAGGCGCGGCTGACAAGAGTAGCTCCCGGAGACACGGCAGACACCGTGGGGGCGAAAGGGGAGGCCGCCGAGGGACCGCCGGGTTGTCTGCCCCTGCGGTAACCGGGCCGTCGGAGAACATCCGCCGGACTGTCACTGTTGTGGAGAGCTATCGAAAACGCGAAACCGTCATTTTGCCTTGTTCCCTGAGCCTTCACACAGCCTGGCTCAGGGCTTTTTCTTTGCCCGGGCCGCCGAAACCCCAGCATTCCCCGGCAAAACCCCAGGCGAAATTGAAAAAGAGAGGTAAAACAAAATGAGAAGGATTCTTGCACTCATCCTCGCGCTCTGCATGGTGTTCGCCCTTGCCGCCTGCGGCAGCGAGCCCGCCGCCACCGAAAGCGAAGCCCCTGAAGTTGACCCCAAGGAGGCCGCCGAGGCCGTCATCGCCTCCCTCACCGTCCCCGAGGACATAGACCCCGCCGCCGTCCAGGGCGTCGAGGACGGCGTGCTTACCGTCGCCATGGAGTGCGCCTACGCGCCCTACAACTGGACCCAGATAGACGACTCCAACAACGGCGTGGCCATCTCCAACATGTCCGGCTCCTACGCCAACGGCTACGACGTCATGATCTCCAAGATCATCTGCGACATCTACGGCTGGGAGCTTGAGGTCGTCTCCAGCGCGTGGGACAGCCTGGTCCCCGGCGTGCAGAGCGGCATCTATGACGCCGTCATCGCCGGCCAGAGCATGACCGCAGACCGCATGGCCCAGGTCGATATGGCCGGCCCCTACTACTACGCCGACATCGTCATCGTCACCACCAAGGACAGCGAGTACGCCTCCGCCACGAGCATAGCCGAGCTCGCCGGCGGCACCGCCACCGCGCAGAGCGGCACCATCTGGTACGACTCCTGCCTGCCCCAGATCCCGGACGTGGACCTCATCGCCCCCGCCGAGACCGCGCCCAGCATGATAATGAGCCTCACCACCGGCCAGGTGGACTACATCTGCACCGACGTGCCCACCGCCACCGCCGCCGTGCAGAAGGACGATAACCTCGTCATCCTGAACTTCGCCGGCACGGACGGCGACTTCCAGTTCGCCTCCGAGGAGGAGCGCGCCGAGAACGTCAACATCGGCATCTCCGTCCAGAAGGACAACGCCACGCTCCGCGAGGCCATCGACGCCGTCCTCAGCCAGATGGACGCCGACGACTTCAACGCCATCATGGCCTACGCCATCTCCGTGCAGCCCGAGATCTGAGCCTGAGGCTCAAACTGAGGAGGGGAGCACCGCCAAATGGACAGATTTTCCGCACTCATAAGCGATATAGGGGCCCTGCTCGCGGTCTATTGGGAGTCCTATCTCGTCAACCTGGGCAAGACCCTGCTGCTCGCCCTGGTGGCGACCGTCATAGGCTGCCTCATCGGCCTCGTCTGCGGCATACTGAACACGATACCGTACACCAAGAACGACAACTGGTTCAAGCGCTTTTTCCTGAAGCTCGTCCGGGTCATCGTGCGCGTGTATGTTGAGGTCTTCCGCGGCACGCCCATGGTGCTGCAGGCGGTGTTCATCTTCTACGGCCTGCCCTATTTCTCCAACAACCAGTACAGCTTCAGCAGCATGTGGGCCGCGGCGATACTCATCGTCTCCATAAACACCGGCGCCTACATGGCCGAATCGGTCCGCGGCGGCATCATCTCCATAGACCCCGGCCAGACCGAGGGCGCCAAGGCCATAGGCATGAACCACTACCAGACCATGACGAGCATCATCCTGCCCCAGGCCCTGCGGAACATCATGCCGCAGATAGGCAACAACTTCATAATAAATGTGAAGGACACCTCGGTCATGTTCATCATCGGCTTCATGGAGTTCTTCGCCTTCCACCGCCAGCTCGTGGGCCTGAACAACATGTACTTCCCGAGCGCGACGATAGAGATGATAGGCTACCTCGCCGTGACTCTGACGGCCTCCTTCATACTCCGCTGGGTGGAGAAGCTCATGGACGGCAAGAGCAGCTACGAGCTGGCCCAGGCTGACCAGCTCACCATGGCCGCCGGCACCTACAACTACCCCGACCGCGGCACGCCCTTTGACGAGCGCAGCCCGGAGTACCGGGAGCGCATGCGCCAGAGCCTTCAAAACCGCAACGGCAGCACGAGGGGGGATCGCTGATGGAACCGATACTTGAGGTACGGCACCTCTCCAAGAGCTTCGGCAAGAACGAGGTGCTGCGCGACATAGACTTCACCGTCTCCAAGGGCGACGTGACGAGCATAATAGGGGCCTCCGGCTCCGGCAAATCGACGCTGCTGCGCTGCATAAACCTGCTCGAAACGCCGACGAGCGGCGACGTGCTCTTTCACGGCGAGAGCGTCATCTCCGGCAAGGTGAACCCCTCGGCCTACCGCTCCAAGGTGGGCATGGTGTTCCAGAGCTTCAATCTCTTTGCCAACATGAGCGTCCTGGAAAACTGCATGATAGGCCAGGTCAAGGTGCTCAAAAAGAGCAAGGCCGAGGCGAGGACCAACGCGATGCGCTACCTGGAGCAGGTGGGCATGGCCCCCTACATAAACGCAAGGCCGCGCCAGATATCCGGCGGGCAGAAGCAGCGCGTCGCCATAGCGCGGGCGCTGGCCATGGAGCCGGAGGTGCTGCTCTTCGACGAGCCGACGAGCGCGCTCGACCCCGAGATGGTGGGCGAGGTGCTCTCCGTCATGCGCGAGCTCGCCGCGGGCGGCATGACCATGCTCGTCGTCACGCACGAGATGGCCTTCGCGCGGGACGTCTCGACCCAGGCCGTGTTCATGAAGGACGGTGTCATCTGGGAGAGCGGCGCGCCGGAGGAGCTCTTCAAAAACCCGCAGAGCCCCGAAACGCGGGACTTCCTCTCGCGTTTCATGGAAAACTGAAACGGCACCGGTATCCACAGGCGCTCGCCGTCTGTGGATATCCGGCTGTTATAAAGCAAAAGAGAGCGGGAGAAAAAATGCACAAGACTAAAAAAATCAGCGCCCTGCCGGCGCTCATCGCCGTCCTGGCGCTCATCGTCTGCGCGCTCGTCGTGGGCGTGTTCGCGGACGGCGGCGAGGCGGAGGAGGCCGTAAGCCGCTTTTACGGCACGGCCTGGTCGCTGCTGCCGCCCGTCATAGCCATCGTCCTCGCGCTCATCACGAAGGAGGTCTACTCCTCCCTCTTCGTCGGCATCCTCATCTTCCTCGTCATCCTCGGCGCGATGGTCTCGCTCATGAACCGCGCGGGCGGCTCCGCGGCCTTCGGGCGCTGGGCGGCAAAGCACATCAAGACCCGCGTCGGCGCGCAGCTGGCCACCATCGCGCTCGGTGTGCTCATCTTCGTGGACGACTACTTCAACTGCCTGACCGTGGGCAGCGTCATGCGCCCCGTAACGGACAAGCACAACGTCTCCCGCGCCAAGCTCTCCTACCTCATCGACGCCACCGCTGCGCCCGTCTGCATCATCGCGCCCATCTCCTCCTGGGCCGCCGCCGTGGCCAGCTATGTCGAGGACGGCCAGGGCCTCACCCTGTTCATCAAGTCCATACCCTTCAACTTCTACGCCTGGCTGACCATAATCATGATGATCGGCCTCGCCGTCCTGAAGATCGAGTACGGCCCCATGGCGAAGTTTGAGAAAAACGCCCAGGCGGGCGACCTCTTCTCCGGCAAAAACCCCTACGCCGGCATGGAGGACGACGTCCCCGAGGGCAAGGGCAAGGTCATCGACCTCGTGCTGCCCATAGTCGTGCTCGTCTTCTGCTGCGTCATGGGCATGCTCTACTCCGGCGGTTTCTTCACCGGCACGAGCTTTGTGGACGCATTCTCCGGCTGCAATGCCTCCCAGGGCCTCATGCTGGGCAGCGCCTTCGCCCTGGTGTTCGCCATCGTCTACTACCTCTGCCGCGGCTCCATGAACTTCCGCGAGATCATGAGCAGCATCCCCGAGGGCTTCAAGGCCATGGTCCCCGCCATCCTCATCCTGACCTTCGCCTGGAGCCTCAAGGCCATGACCGACTCCCTGGGCGCTACCGTCTTCGTCGATACCACGCTGCGCGCCTCGGCTGAGAGCTTCCAGGCCTTCCTGCCCGCCATCGTGTTCCTCATCGGCTGCTTCATCGCTTTCTCCACCGGCACGAGCTGGGGCACCTTCGGCATACTCATCCCCATCACCCTCAGCGTCTTCCCGCTTACCGACCCGCACGGCGTCGTCTGCGTCTCGGCCTGCATGGCGGGCGCCGTCTGCGGCGACCACTGCTCGCCCATCTCGGACACCACCATCATGGCCTCCGCGGGCGCCCAGTGCGACCACGTGAACCACGTCTCCACCCAGCTGCCCTACGCCATCACCTGCGCCGCGGTCAGCTGCGTGAGCTACATAGTAGCGGGCTTCGTGCCCAACGCCTACATTGCCCTGCCTGTGGCCATACTGCTCATGCTCGGCACGCTGGTCGTTATCAAGCTCATAAACAAGGGGAGGGTCAGCAATGACGCTTGACGAGGTCTGGAGCCGCGCGAGGGAGATAATGCGCCCCAACTGCCGGGTCTGCAAGGTCTGCAACGGCGCCGCCTGCCGGGGCGAGATACCCGGCCTCGGCGCGATGGGGGACGGCTCCTCCTGGACGAACTGCGTGGAGTTCCTCTCGCGCGTGAAGATAAACATGGACACGGTGTACGAGAGCCGGGGCCAGGACGCCTCGCTGGAGATCTTCGGCCGCCGCTTCCGCTACCCCATTTTCGCCGCGCCCATAGGCGGCATGAGCCACAACTACAACGGGGCCATGACGGACAGGGACTGGACCTTCGCCCTGGTGCGCGGGGCGAAGGCGGCGGGCATCCTGCCCTTCTCGGGCGACAACGCCAACGGCGAGCAGTACGCCTGCGGCCTGGACGCCGCGCGCGAGAACGAGGGCCTGAACGTCGTCACGCTCAAGCCCTGGGCGGATAACGGGAAGCTCATAAGCCGCGCCAAGGAGCTGGAGGCCGCGGGCTGCATAGCCTTCGCCTGCGACGTGGATGCGGCGGGCTTTGCCAACATGGGCTCGGCGGTGAGCCAGCTTGCGCCGAAGAGCGAGGCGGAGCTGCGGGAGCTGACGGGCAGCGTGAAGATCCCCTTCCTGCTCAAGGGCGTGATGACCCCGGCGGGCGCGGAGAAGGCCGCGCGCGCGGGCTGCGCGGGCATCATCGTCTCGACGCACGGCGGGCGGGTCATCCAGTCCGCGCCCTCGACCTGCGAGGTCATCCCGGAGCTGCGCGCCGCGGTGGGGAATGACCTCAAGATAATCGCGGACGGCGCGCTGCGCACGGGGACGGACATTTTCAAGGCCCTGGCCCTGGGCGCGGACGCGGCCATGATAGGCCGGCCCTTCGTGGTCGCCGCCCACGGCGGCGGCGCGGAAGGCGTGCGCCTCTACGCCGAAAGCCTGGGAGAGCAGCTGAAAAACGTCATGCTGATGACCAACTGCGCCGCGCTGGCAGACATAACCGCCGATAAAATCCGCTTGTAAGCTGCCGCCCAAGGATAGAGGTTCTCTGCCCCGTCTTTTTACAAAAAAAAGCGGGCGGGGCCAGGAGCTGAGTCCCGGCCGCGCGCCGCCGCGTGCGGAATACTCTCTTGCCAATGAAGCGCAGGAGGTGTCAAAGGGGGACCCTCTCGCCGGGGGTTCCCCCTTTTTGCGCCCGCCGCGCAGGCGCAGTCTCAGCGCCCCTGTAAGGGCGGCGGGGAAAGCAGGTCCTGGGCCACGGGGGTGTAGAACAGCCTCGACACGTCCCCGGGCGAGGCGCAGCGGGGCAGCAGCCACATGAGCTTCGCCACCGCCGCCTCCGTCGTCATGTCGTAGGCCTCAAGTATGTCCGGGCGGCGCGCAAGGGCGCTGCCCGTGCCGTACACCGCCAGGTCCGAGCCCTCGTTCTGCACCTGCGTCGTCATGACGATCGCCTTCCCGGCCGCCGCCGCGGCCTTCACCATCGCGTGCATCCCGCCGCGCTCCGGCAGGCCGCCCACCCCGAAGCTCTCGATGACCAGCGCCCGGCTCCGGCCCAGCATGTATTCCAGAAGCTCCGGCTCCGTCCCGGGTATGAGCTTCAAAAGCCCCACCCGCGTCTCCAGCTGCGTGTAAAACTCCGGCTCCGGCACGTGCTCCGGCTCTATGTAGCGCAGGATGCGCCCGTCACGCACATCCGCGATGTTCGGATAGTTGATGCTCGAAAAGGCGTCGAAGCTCTTCGAGTGAGTCTTGCGCGCCCGCGTGCCGAGTATCACCCGGCCGTTGAACACTATGCACACCCCGTGCATCCCCTCGCCGCAGGCGCAGGCGAAGGCGTCCCGCAGGTTCTGGCGCGAGTCCGTCGTGTCGAAGCCTATCGGCTTCTGCGCCCCGGTCAGAACGATGGGCTTCGGGCTGCGCTGGATGAGATAGCTCAGCGCCGCCGCCGTGTAGGCCATCGTGTCCGTGCCGTGGCTGATGACAAAGCCGTCAAAGCGCGCGTAGCTCTCGCGCACCGCGCGCGCCATCTCCAGCCACTCCGCCGGGCCTATGTTCGTGCTGTCCAAATCGAAGAGCTGCACGCTCTCGGCCTCGCAGAGCTCCGCCACGTCCGGCACATAGCCCAGCAGCGCCGAGGCCCCCACGCCGGGCAGCAGCCCCTCGTCCGACATCTCCGAGGCGATGGTCCCGCCCGTGCCTATGAAAAGTATCCGCTTTTTCATCCCAGAGCCCCCTTTTGCGCCATTATATCACGCCCCCGCGTCTCCCGATACGCTTGATAATGCGCGGAGATATGTTATAATAATAGAATTACTGATGAGTTTTCGGAGGTGTTCTCCCGTGGCCGGGAAGAAGACGATAGTTGTTAAGATCGGCACGAGCTCGCTCACGGAAAAGAGCGGGCGGCTCTCGCCGGAGCGGCTGCGCGCGCTGACCGCCCAGGTCGCGGACCTGCGCGACGAGGGGCATCAGGTCGTCATGGTGACGAGCGCGGCCATCGCCGCGGGCTACACCCTGCTGGGCTATCACAAGCGGCCCGTCGCGGTCGCGGCCAAGCAGGCCTGCGCCGCCGTGGGCCAGGGCCTTCTCATGGAGGAGTACACCCGCGCCCTGCAGGAGCGCGGCTACGTCGCCGCCCAGCTGCTGCTCACGCGCGACGACTTCCGCGACAGGCGGCGCTACCACAACGCCTTCTCGGCCCTGGAGGTCCTGCTCGCGCGCGGGGCGGTGCCCATCATAAACGAGAACGACACGGTGTCCATCGCGGAGCTGAAGCTGGGCGACAACGACATGCTCTCGGCCCAGGTGGCGGCGATGCTGCACGCGGATCTGCTGGTCCTGCTGACGGACACGGACGGGCTCTACACCGCGGACCCGCGCACGGAGCCCGCGGCGGAGCACATAGACGCCGTCGAGCGCGTGACGCCGGAGCTCGAAGCCCTGGCGGGCGGCGCGGGCAGCGCCAACGGCACGGGCGGCATGGCCACGAAGGTCGAGGGCGCGAAGCTCGCCTCCGGCGCGGGGGTGGCGGTGGTCATCTGCCGCTCCTCGGAGCCGGGCATCCTGGCCCGGGCCGTCGCCGGCACGGCGCGCGGGACCTATTTCAAGGCCGGCAGCGGCATGAAGACGCGCCTGCAGTGGATGGCCTTCTACGCCCAGGCGAAGGGCAACGTCTACATAGACCCCGGCGCGGCCGAGGCCCTGTGCAAAAGGGGCAAGAGCCTGCTGCCCGCGGGCGTGCGCGCCGCAGAGGGCGACTTTGCCGCGGGCGAGGTCGTGCGGGTCTGGCTCTCCGGCGGCGGGGCGCTGCTGGGGCGCGGCATAGTGAACTACAGCTCTCAGGAGCTCAAAAACATAGCGGGGCTCTCCTCAGCCGAGGCCGCCTCGCGCTGCCCCGGCAGGCCGCCGGAGGTCATCCACCAGGACAACTGGGCCTACACCGAACAGGAGGTAACGGAATGAAAACACTCGTCGAAAGCGCGAAAGCCGCGAAGGCCGCGAGCCTGGAGCTCGCCCGCCTCACTACGGAGGCGAAAAACGCCGCCCTGCGCGCCATGGCGCGCGCGCTCATGGAAAAGTCCCCGGAGATACTCGCCGCAAACGAGGCCGACATGCAGCGTGGCCGCGAGGGCGGCATGCCCGAGTCCCTGCTCGACCGCCTGATGCTTAACGAGGCGCGCATCGCCGGCATGGCCGAGGGCCTGGAGCAGGTCGCGGACCTGCCCGACCCGATAGGCCGGGTCATGGACGAGTGGACGCGGCCGAACGGCCTCGTCATCCGCAAGGTGCGGGTGCCGATGGGCGTCATCGGCATCATCTACGAGGCGCGGCCGAACGTCACCGTGGACGCCGCGGCCCTGGCCTTCAAGGCGGGCAGCGCGATACTGCTGCGCGGCAGCTCCTCTGCCTACGAGTCGAACGCGGCGCTGGTGCGCGTCATGCGCGGCGCGCTGGAGGGCTGCGGCGTGACGCCGGACGCGGTCTGCCTCGTCGAGGACCCGAGCCACGAGACGGTGGACAGGATGCTGAAGCTCCGGGAGTATATAGACCTCATCGTCCCGCGCGGCGGCGCGCGGCTCATAAACAACGCCGTCATGAACTCGACGGTGCCTGTCCTGCAGACCGGCACCGGCAACTGCCACGTCTACGTGGACGCCTCCGCGGACTACGACATGGCCGAGCGCATCGTGATAAACGCGAAGACCCAGCGCACGGGCGTGTGCAACGCGGCGGAGACGCTGCTGGTGGAGGCCTCCTGGGCCGAGGCGCACCTTGAGGCGCTGCTGAAGGCGCTGACGGAGCGCCGTGTCGAGCTCCACGGCGACGAGGCCGCGGCGCGCTACACCGAGGGCATGATACCCGCGACGGAGTCGGACTGGGCGGACGAATACCTGCGCCTGGCGATGGCGGTGAAGGTCGTCTCCGGCGTCGAGGAGGCGGTGGAGCACATAAACCGCTACGGCACGAAGCACACGGAGTGCATAATCACGGCGGACGAGGGAAGCGCGGAGTATTTCCTGAAGAACGTAGACGCGGCGGTGGTGGACTGGAACGCCTCGACGCGGTTCACGGACGGCTTCGAGTTCGGCTTCGGCGCGGAGCTGGGCATCTCGACGCAAAAGCTCCACGCCCGCGGCCCGCTGGGCCTGGAGGAGATAACGAGCTACAAATACCTCGTCCTCGGCACCGGCCAGGCGCGGCCGTAAGCGCGCGGGAACGCGCAGCACGCCCGTAGGGGCGGGGTTCTACCCCCGCCCGGACCTCGGATGGTCTCGCAGCATATCACGTGGCACACGGCCCGTTTCCCACCCGTCGTAGGGGTCGGCGTCCCCGACGACCCTTTCCTTCGTCCACCGCCGGCCTCGCGGTGTCGCGCGGGCTGCGGGCGGCTTAGGCCGCCCGCAAAGGGGGAACCCCCGGCGAGGGTTCCCC